>MTKX01002157.1_pt3 | contig 18154 bp, 11 predicted proteins | sample 1042771 | NCBI WGS metagenome assembly MTKX01 (sample SAMN06212183, study PRJNA360534) | anaerobic digester metagenome | biome: Wastewater treatment plant; material: sludge; isolation source: anaerobic digester fed with sludge from wastewater treatment plant | place: Denmark: WWTP Randers ... | reverse complement strand
TAAAAACAAGTAAGCCCTTAGTAACAGTTTGTGCAGTTAGAACCGGTTGCGGTAAATCACAAACGACCAGAGCAGTTATAAAAGCTCTCAAGGCAAAAGGACTGAAAGTTGTTTCCATTCGTCATCCTATGCCTTATGGTGATCTCGTTAAACAAAAAGTTCAGCGTTTTGCCAAATTGGAAGACCTTAAAAAGTATAATTGCACAATTGAAGAGATGGAGGAATATGAGCCGCACATTATGATGAACAGTGTTATTTATGCTGGTGTGGATTATGCTGCCATTCTTCAGGAAGCAGAAAAAGAAGCGGATGTAATTGTTTGGGATGGAGGTAATAATGATATTCCATTTTATACTTCGGATAAAGAAATTAAGATAGTTGTAGTGGATCCTCATCGTCCTGGAGATGAAATTTCTTACTATCCCGGGGAAACGAATGTCTTTTTGGCTGATGTAATCGTTATCAATAAAATTGATAGTGCCGATTCTGATGATATCAATGAAGTTCGGGAAAATGTTCGGATGATAAATCCTACAGCTCAAATCATTGAAGCTGCCTCACCGCTTTTTGTAGACCATCCGGAAATGATCTACAGGAAAAAAGTTCTAGTTGTGGAAGACGGACCTACTTTAACTCATGGAGAAATGACTTATGGAGCGGGAGTTGTAGCTGCAGAAAAATATGGTTGTGCCGACCTTGTTGACCCCCGACCCTGGGCTGCAGGTGAAATCAAACAGACCTACCAAAATTATCCTGATATCGGTATTTTGCTTCCTGCTATGGGATACAGTGCTAAGCAGATTAAGGACTTGGAAAAGACAATTAACAATACAGAATGTGATTCTGTGATTATTGCCACTCCAATAGACCTGCGTCGTTTAATTAAAATTAATAAACCTGCCTGTCAAGTGCGTTACGAACTGCAGGAAATTGGAGTTCCAACTATAGCCGATGTCCTGAAGAATTTCGGAAAGAAGTCCCCTAAAAAATAAACCTTGCGGTGAAAGGAGGTGTTTTTTCACCTCCTTTTCCTTTTTTAAAACATCCAGCAGTAAAGTTAATTCTCCTTCTGACTATAAAGGGAATTAACCTTTCTGCTCAATTAAAATTTATTGTAGATAGAGGAAAAAGAAAATGAACAAAACAGCTGTTCTTGCCCTTGGTGGAAACGCTATTATCAAAGTTGGCGAAAAAGGAACCATAACACAGCAATTTGCCAACACCAGAGAGTCCCTTAGTGGAATTGTAGAATTAATCAAACGCGGTTATCATTTAAGCATAACTCACGGCAACGGACCCCAAGTAGGTAATTTATTACGCCAACAGGAAGCCGGGGAAAAAGAAGGTATTCCGCAATTGCCTTTGGGTGTATTAAACGCTGCTACGGAAGGAACTATGGGTTATATGATAGAACAAAGCTTGCTGAATAAACTGCAGAAAAGCGGTATCAAAAAACGGGTTATAACTATTATTTCGCAGGTTGTTGTAGATAAAAATGATCCCAGTATGCTGAATCCAACGAAATTTGTAGGAAGCACCTATTATACAGCTGAGCAGGCAGAGGAATTGCATAAGAAATTAGGATGGATATTAAAAGAAGATTCCGGAAAAGGTTTTCGGCGTGTTGTTCCTTCACCNNGCTACAATAAAAGAACTAGTAGATAGGGGAGAGATAGTTATTGCTGTTGGCGGTGGGGGAATTCCTGTTTATATTGAAGAAGATGGCAGCTACGAAGGTGTTGATGCAGTAATTGATAAGGACTTTGCTTCCTCACTTTTAGCGTTAGAAATTAAAGCCGACCTCTTTGTGATTTTAACAGGAGTGGAAAAGGTCTCTATTAATTATGGTAAAGAGAATCAGCAGGACTTAGATAAATTGACTGTGGAAGAAGCTAAACATTATTATGCAGAAAAACAGTTTCCCGCGGGAAGTATGGGTCCTAAAATCAAAGCAGCTATTGATTTTCTGGAACGCGGTGGCTCGGAAGTGTTGATTACTTCCATTGAAAAAATTGTGGATGCCTTTGAAGGTAAAACCGGAACCAGAATTGTCTAAGCAGAAAATGTCATTTATCTATAATAGTAAAAAAGTGTAAAAGTGAAAAGGTAAACCCCAGAAAGAACATCATAAAAAGGAATCTTTGTCAAATTCCGATTGCTCAAAATAATATTGTCTGAACCTTGTCTTCCTTAATTGAATTGCTTACCCATTGCTCACCCATTACGGATGGCATCCGTATTGGGTAGGTAGTGCTTCCGTAATGCATTCAGGCAATAAAAGTATCCTACTTAAATAATAATAAGTTACGGAACGGATGTCAGATTTGCTATCAATAAGCTTATTTTTGGCATAAAAACTGCTTCATAATCAGGTACAAAAAACCGAAAATAGAGGTTCTTAATGAATTCATTCCGATATTTAGCGATGCTAATTGTAACCATATTGTTGTTGCCAATAGCGCTATCCGGTAATGCAAATGACGAAAACAATCCTTTTAAGATTAAAGAAATGAAGGATAGCGAAATAAGTATTCAATTTACTTTACCGCAATGGGAGATGGAACAATTTAATGTTAAAAACGAAATAAGAAAGAAGGTAAAAGTTCAGGAAACACCTTATCTTTTTATAGATGAAGAAGAAACCTTGCCGATTTTTTCTACAATGATTGCTATTCCCAATAGGGGAGGGGTGAATCTCCTTGTTTCCAATACTGCAAAATCCACAATTAACGAATTTACTGCTGATTTTAATGATGGTCTGAAGCAGGAAAGAGAGCAGGGAAGATATACTGATGTTCTTTATCCTGCTGATAATGTTGTAATATCAGAACCCCAGATATTGCGTGATTTCAGAGTTATAAATCTCAATATCTATCCCTTTCAATATGACCAGGAGCATCAGAAATTGCTGATAAGTAAAAATCTGGAAATCAAATTAACTTTTAATAATAATCCTTCTCTTAACGAATTAAGTTCCAACGCTCCTGTTTCCTGTAGTTTTGATAGTATCTATAGAGGATTGATATTAAACTATGATTCTTTAATACAAACCAGGGAAGTTAGTTATAGAAATCCTGTGATGCTGGTTATTTATGGTAATTATACAGATGCGATCTATCAGGCAAAGATAGATGAATTTGTTACTTGGAAAAAGCAGAGGGGTTTTATTGTAAACGCTGTTAGTACCAGTGTTACCGGAACAACCAATACGAGTATAAAGAGTTATATCCAAAATGCTTATAACAATGTATCCACTCGTCCCGACTATATTACTTTAATTGGTGATACAGATGGAACTATTGCAGTGCCAAGTAATAACTCTTATGTGGATTATCAATATACCTGGCTGGCGGGAAATGATAACTTGGGTGATGTGATGATTGGCAGAATTTCCGTTACTTCTACTGAGGAACTGAATATCATTATGGCAAAAATCATTTCTCTGGAAAAGAATATTAGCCAGCATCCTACTGACTGGTTAAATAGAATGGTTTTAGTAGGAGATTCCGGTCAATCAGGTATCTCAACGATTTATACTAATAGATACATTCGTGATATTTCGGAAGAGATAAATCCTGCATATACTTATACTGAGGTCTATGGTTCCAGCCCCAGTAACACAACAATCAATAATGCTATTAATCAAGGTGTCGCCTTTTATAACTTTCGGGGTTACATCGGAATGAATAGTTGGCCTAGCACAATGTCTTCCTTATTTAATTCCTACAAACTCTTTCATTCTGTGTTTATTACTTGCAGCACTGGATCTTTTAATGGCTCCTCTCAAACTTCTACTACGGAACAAGTTATTCGTTATGGAACCGCTGCTGCTTTAGGAGGTGCAATAACTTCAATTGGAATGGCAACTTCATCCACTCATACACCAATGAACAATTGTTTGGATGTAGGCATCTTTCACGGAATTTACAATCTGGGAATGAGGGAGATGTCTTCGGCAATGCTTTATGCAAAGTTATATCTGAATGCTGTTTATGGTATAAGTCATCCTACTCAGGCACTGGATTTTGCTGCTTATTGTAATCTGATGGGTGATCCTACTGCTATGGTTTATGTAGGAACTCCAAATAGTTTTATTGTTTCAGCTCCGGCAACTATTCCTGCTGGCTCAACCAATGTCAGAATTGGAACAACAAACAATAACGGAGAAAGCGTTGAAGGTGCTTATGTAACTTTAACTACAATTTCCGGTTTACAATTAACCGGAATTACGGATGCTACCGGTTTTGTTATAATAAATCTGCCTTCCGATTTAAGTCAGAACTTGGTTTTAACAGTTGCCAAGGATGATTATATTGCGTCCACTGGGACAATAACTTTAAATACAGGTGGAGGAATTGTATATGATAGTTTTGTTCTGGATGATGATACAGCTACCGGAAATGGAGATGGAACACTTAATGCTGGAGAAGAAGTAAACCTCTATGTAACCGTGAAAAATACCGGTTCATCTACTCTGTTTGTTAATGGTAATGTAACTGCTAATGATCCTTATGTTACTTTGATTGAATATAGCCGCTTGGAATTTGGGGATATTGCTGCCGGTGGTTTTGGAGAAAACATTAGTCCTATTGTTTTTTCTGTATCCCCTGCCTGTCCTGATTTACATATTATTACTTTAGTTCTTACTGCTGAAGCATCGGGAAACAACTGGACTATCAATATTCCAGTTACTGTCCGAAGTGGAAACCTGGAAATTCAAAGTTATACTTTTGTCGGTATAACCGGTAATATTATAACTCCTGGAGTTTCCTGTCCTTTTACTTTTTCGCTGAAAAACACTGGTATTTCCACTCTACAAAATGTTTACGGCAATTTACAAGCGCTCAGTAATTATTTCGTGGTTCAGGATGCTGAAGGTTTTTTTGGCAATATCACACCCAATTCTACTGTTACAAATAGTTCTAACAGTTTTACTATTTTTGCTCGGGGCAGTAGTATAAGCGGAATGGTTATTCCGTTAATTCTTACTCTATCTAATGTCAATGGATTTTCCCAGACCTTGCATTTAAGCATAACCATCGGGACAACTACAATTAATGAGCCCTTAGGTCAGGATGCTTATGGCTATTTTATATATGATCAAACAGATATGGCTTATCCACTTTGTCCCAACTATCAATGGATTCCTATAGCTCCAACCGAAGGGGGAAATGGAACATTGCTCGCTTTAACAGATCCTGGCAATGCATACGATGAAGGGGATGCTACTAATGCCGTTGCTATTCAGACAGTTAATTTGCCCTTTACTTTTCAGTTTTATGGCCGACAGTATACTCAAGCATCAATAACTTCCAATGGTTTTATTGCCTTTGGTGCGACACAAAATGCGGATTGGAGAAATTGGCGTTTACCGGGAGCTGGAGGTCCTAATCCTATGATAGCTGTTTTCTGGGATGATCTTCAATTGGAATCAGGAAGTGGAGTTTATACTTATTATAATTCAACCCAGCATTATTATGTAATTGAATGGTATAATGTAATTTCTGGATATGATAGAATTACTCCAGAGACATTTCAAGCAATTTTATATGATCCTGTCTTTTATCCTACTATAACAAATGATGGACAAATCAAACTACAGTATAAGATCTTTAACAATATAGATCAAGGTAGTGGAGATATTTACCCGCATGGGAATTTTTGCACTATTGGCATCAAAGATCACTACGGAACTGATGGACTGGAATATACTTTCAACAATACTTATCCTACAGCGGCTAGCCCCTTAAGCAACGAAAAAGCATTATTTATTAGCACACCGGAAATTATCTCAGACACACCTCATTTGAATATTGCCGGTACAACTATTCTTGACCCCAATTCTAATAACCATCTGGAACCGGGTGAAACAGCTCAGTTGCAAATTTTACTTAGAAACAACGGACTTTCTGCTGCAGAGAATGTAATAGCTGTGCTCAGTTGTTCAGATTCTTATGTAACGATTAATACAAACACAGCTAATTACGGAAGTATTGCTGAGGATTCTCAAGCTTTACCTCAAAACAATTTTATTTTAAGTATATCTCCCTCTTGCCCTGGTGGTCATACAATTAACTTTACTTTAAATATATCAGGAAGTGACCTAAACTGGGTCTATTATTTTTCCCTGGAGGTTTATGTTCCAATACTTGAATTTGGAACTTATACTGTGTTAGATGCTGATGGTGATTATGATGGAATTTTAGACCCCGGCGAAACAGCAAACCTTTCTGTTCAATTGCTGAATACAGGTGAAGTAGCCAGTAATGCAGGAACGGCAACAATCACTTCTTCTACTGAAGGAATTAATATTATTACAGGAACAGCTCAGTTTACTGCAATTGCTGGGAATGGAAATGCAAATCTTGTTTTTCTTCTTAGTGCAGATGCTTCAGTTGCTGTTGGAACTATGGCTAATATTCTGTGTTCTGCTGTTGCCGGAAGTTATTCTGCCTCAACGAATATTATTCTGGAAATTGGAGCACCTTTAGAAATTACAATCGGGACTGGAACTGGAACGCAAACCTATCCTTTAGATAGATTTTATAACTATTCTGCTCACGAAGCAATTTATCTTGCTAGCGAAATTGGTATTGCAGGTACAATTAAATCCCTTGCTTATTATAAAGCTCAAGGGGAAGATATAAACCCGATAGAAAGTGTATCAATCTATCTGAAACATACTCAAAGCACAAACCTCAGCTCCGGAGATTATAATTTGAATGGCTATTCTTTGGTTTATAACGGTCCTTTTCCTAATAATGCATCTTCCGGCTGGATGGAAGTTAATCTTAATCAAATGTTTCTCTACAATGGAGCTGATAATCTTTCTATCCTTTGTTTAAAAGGGTATCAGCAATGGATAAATAATTACCCGTATTGGACTTATACCAGTAGTGCTTCACCCCGGGCAAGGCAAAATCATAGTGATAGTGCAGCTCCTACAAATCTTTCCGCTACCAACAATCTACCTAATATCCGCTTTAAAATCTTTGTAGATAGCAGTGTAATTTTGCCACCTACAGCTTTAACGGCTACTCCGGGAAATGGAATAGTTACTTTATCCTGGCAGACACCAATTACAGGTAACATAGATAGTTATAATATTTACCGTAATAATGCCTTATATGATAATGTAGCTAATAGATATACTTATTATGATGTAGATGTTATAAATGGCACAACCTATTCCTATTATCTAACCTCTGTTTCTGGAACTAATGAATCACTTCCTACTTCAACTGTCCAGGCAACTCCGAATAGTGTTACTTCCAGCGTAGCAATAATTGGTAGTGGAACAAGTGTTACAGGAACTAATTCTGCTAGTCCGATAAATATTTATTTTAGAAGTTCACACGGTCAGTCAATATATACTGCTGCAGAACTGAATGCAGCAGGAATTTATGGACCCATAGATATTTTACAGCTGGGTTTTTATATAGCCAGCTCTCCAGCTTATGCTTTACCGAATTTCTTAATCCGAATGAAACACACAACCGCTACTAATGTGTCTTCCTGGCAAACAGCAACGGGAATGACTACAGTTTATACAAATGCGTCCTATATGCCTGTTTCCGGTGGCTGGGATATGCTTACTCTTACTACTCCTTTTCATTGGAATGGAACAGATAATATTGTTGTTGATACTGCTTTTGGTCTTGTAAGTCAATGGAATTCTTCGGGGACAGTTCAATACACAACTGTTACTAATGGTTATCGTTATATTTGGAACGATAACAATGACCAAACTAATGTTTTTACGGGAGGTTATAATTCCAGTAATAGACCAAATATTAAAATTGTTATCCCTTCCCAAGCTCAAAATGCTTTAATTTCAGTTAATCCCGATCAATTGAATTTTGGAGCTGTGGAAATTGGTAGTTCAACAACTTTGCCTTTTACCCTTCAAAATACCGGAAATCAGATATTGGCAGGTTATTTTTCGGTTCCAAATGGTTATTCTCTTGCTTTTCCGGCAAGAAAGGAATATACAGAGTTCAAAGATACGAGAAATGAAGAGCGTAATAATATGCAGTTTTCCATAGAAGCGGGTAATTCATTGACTATTAATGTAACATTTACCCCTACGGCTCAGACATTGTATAATGGAAATCTGGTGATCACCAGTAATGCAACAAATTATCACAATTTTAATCTTGTTTTAACCGGTAGCGGTTATTATCCTTCTCTGGAAACGCCTATTGTAACATTGTCTAATGAAGGTTCAAGTATTTTGTTGCACTGGAATGCAGTCCCCAATGCTGTCAGTTATCAAATATATCGCAGTGATAATCCTTATAGTAGTTTCACTTTGATTGGAACTACTTCCTACCTGCAGTTCACTGATGTAAGTGGAAATAAAGGATTTTATTATATCAAGGCAAGTACACAAAATCCTGCTTTGAAAGTTGCACCTTAAATATCCGGAAGAACGACATCCCTGTCGTTTATTATAGTTGACCAGGAGGTCAACCTTCCGGAAGAACGACGTCCTCGTCGTTCATTTTGAAGTTGACGGGGACAGCAACCATCCGGTGTTTTTGGTTGACGGGGAGGTCAACGATCCGGAATAACGACGTCCTCGTCGTTCCACTGCCAACCGAGCTTATTCGTTATTGCTGACTATTATGTAACTGAATAAATAGAAGGGGGGAGTGGGTTGACGGGGACATCAACAATCCGGTTTTTGGGTTGACGGGGACGTCAACGATCCGGAAAAAAATGGAGCGGGCAACGGGATTTGAACCCGCGACCCTCAGCTTGGGAAGCTAATGCTCTACCATCTGAGCTATGCCCGCTTTTAGTTATATGCAAAAATTTTGATGAGGTCTTCCAAGTCAAGGAAAAACAATATATCGGGTAGGATATTTCTTTTTGCTACAGAGGACGCCATCCTGTAAAATAATCACTCAAGAATTTACTGACCCGGAATTCGTTAACCCCTATATTCTTTATCTGTTTTATATGCCATCCCGAAATTTTCAGGTTGTGTAAGTAGTTGTGATTAGAACCTGCATTTCGCCAATAATTCTCTTTACTGCAGGGCTGATAAGATCCATATTATTTAAAAGTTTTAAGCGTGCACTGCGTTGTTCCAATTCCTCTTTCGTAAAGATTTTATCCATCAGTCCGCAGATTTGTAATAAAGCAAGTAAAGCCAGGTCTCTGGGTTCAGGTTTTACATCAGTAAGTATGGTTTTACGAATACGGGAGAGGACTTCTTCCTCTTCTTTCTGGTCAATAACAGGATAGCGACGTTTTTTGAAGAGCCATAAGACCTTACATTGGCTTACTTTGATGATACCTTTTTCTTCCAAAGATTGCAGTAGTTTATCTTTCAAGTGCACCATAGAATTATAAAGGTGACCTACTAAAACAGCTGGTTGATTTCCTGCTTCTGTCTCAACTAAATTCTCCAGGATAGTATCCAGAAACTCATCACCTGTAGGTTCTGTAGAAAGAACATAGATACCTTCCAAACCTACATCTATTCTTTTTCTCAAAGCCAAATCCATTAAAAGCGCTCCAATTAAAGCTACATTGATATTGATATTGGAAATCCTATAGAATGAATTGGTTTGATCATCTATGGCTAAGATAATTAGTTCTTCTGCGCAGTTAAGTAACATATATTCCTCGTTAGGATGATAGCTACAAGTTTTTTAGATACTTTTCTTCATCAATAATAGCTTGAAACTTTTGGTTCATTTCATCCAATGCCTGTTTAGGAGTAGATATTCCCCGCATTGCTTTTTCCAAATAATTTTTTAATTCCATACGAGCTTTGAACCAAGCAGAAATCTGGGGCTCAAAAACAGCCGTTTCCAGTTGGTCATAAATCCCTTGAAATTGAGGATAGTCCTTTAAAAAATTCTGCAGAACGGGAGATTGCATAGCACTTTTCCGCACAGGCATATAGCAGGTTTCGGCACTCCATCTAGCTGTCTGTTCTGTATCGGTAAACCATTTAATAAATTCCCATGCACCCCGTTCTCTTTTTTCATCTCCGCTTTTGAAGATAACGATATTTGTTCCGCTAATGGAGCTTTTATTTGTTCTATAAGCAGGTAGCGGAGCATAACCAATATTGAAATTGATAGGTTGCTGACGCATATGCGTGATGGAGACACTGCTTCCTTCATACATAGCTACAATTCCTGCCAGAAAGTCATTCTGCCCTTCAAATTCTCGCACCAGATAAACGGTTTTATCTTTATTCAACAGATCCGTTAAAAAAGTTAGTGCTTCAATTGCTTGTGGACTATTCAGCTGGGGCTTGCCTTTTTCATCTAAAATAGTTCCTCCGGCTTGATAGAGCAAATTGATAAATTGCCATTCGTTAACATTAAAATTGGTTCCATAAGTTTCCGGTTTCCCATCGTTATTTTTATCCAGTGTAAGGATTTTGCAATAGGAACGATATTCATCCCAATTGGCAGGAAAGTGATTTGGATCAAGACCGGCTCTATAAAATGCATCTTTATTGTAAAAATAGGCACGTACGCTTTTATTGAAAGGAAAAGAATAGATGGTATCATTAAAAGTATTAGATTTCAAAAAAACAGGATAGATATCTTCCAGATTATCTTTTGTCCATGTTGTGTCTGCATTCATAAAGTCCTCAAGATTACACAATACACCTGCTTCAATATATTTAGCAGTCCAGGATTCATATACCTGCGCAATATCGGGTTGATTATTAGCTTGGATGGAAGCCATAAGTTTCTGGGAAAGAGCATTGTAACTGCTAATAGGATTAGCTATTACTTCAATATCTTTATGAGTTTTGTTAAATTCACTAATCATATTATTCAGGGTTTCTCCCAAGGGACCGCTAATGCCATGCCAAAAAATAACCTTAACTTTATTGGATTGGACTGAACTTTTACAACCGGCTAACAGCACAATGAGCATTAGAACAGCTATAAAGAACTTGCGCATTACAACTCCTTATTTTTCTAAAAGAAATTCCACTGCCATCTTTATTAGTTCAGAGTTAGCGTCAACGAAAAAATGAAATAGTGAGAGTTCTCTTCCCAGAATTAACGAAATTCCTGTCGTTTCCTATCCTCTATGTAAGTAAGAAGTCATATGTGCCTTGAGAATTTTCACCTGGGAAATAACTTTTGTGGCATAGTCCTCAATGTAAGTCAGGAGTCATTTGTGCCTTGATAACTTTCACCTGGGAAATAACATTTGTGGCACATATGACTCATGACGACCCTATAGACCAATCATAAATAAAATCTGTGTAATCAGCGAAATCTGCGTGAAACAACAACCCTGTAGACCCATCAAAAAATCAAATCTGTGTAATCTGTATAATCTGTGAGAGATAGTCGTGTGTGTTGTTGGAAGATACAATTCCTTCCCTACTGGAAAGTTTAGTGCCTATTATTAGTTTATGAAAGAGTTCTCAAACTTAGTTTTAGTATCTATAAACAGGCATATAAGTGGCATTTGAGAGGGTAGTAGGGAAGGAGAAGATTACCAAGTCGTAATGCTGATAAATATAAGAAGATGTAATATTACAACAAGAACACTAAAAAGAAAGAGAAAACAATTTTTTGTTTACGGTTTTTCAATTTTACATTATCTCTATATCTTTTTGTTTCTATCTTACTTTTTCGTTCTTTATTTTTAGTTTGAGGACTAGAAACGACGAGGATGTCGTTTTTCCGGAAAGGAAATCTGCGAGAGAAAGTCGTCATGAGTCCTCACTGCCAAACAAATTTGTGGGATGTGTATAAATTTTGATGGCAGTGACGACTCCTGACTTACATTTACACCTTGATAACTTTCACCTGGGAAATAACTTTTGAGTTCGGGACAGCTTATGTTTTTTTATAATATAATAACCCTAAAATCCTTTTTATCCTGTTCATCCCAGACCTATTCAATCCTTGTTTCTAAAATCAAATCTGTGTAATCAGCGAAATCTGCGTGAAACGTGTAATCTGTGAGCAATAAAATCTACCCATTAATCCATTTATCAACTAATTCAGGCAAAATTTCTCCTGATTTACCCTGATAAAATTCATCAATATAGGAAAGGTTATCCGGTTTTTCCAGATTTATGGCTATTGTTTTAGCTCCCATCAATTTAGCAGTAAGAACGAAACCTGCAGCAGGATAAACAACCCCGCTGGTTCCCACAATTAAAAAGATAGAACAGTTTCTGAGGGCATCATCAATTAAACTCAGGTAATGGGGTATTTCTCCAAACCAGACGATATCGGGTCTTAGAACTCCATTGCAAAAAGGGCAAGTAGGGATATATTTTGTTAAATCTATATCCTTAATAGCTAATTTGCTATGGCAATGGGTGCAGATACATGTGGCAAGAGAACCATGCATTTCCAAAACTCTTTTAGAGCCAGCTTTTAAATGGAGGCAATCCACATTTTGAGTAACCAGTAAAAAGTTATCTCCTAAAAAATGTTCCAATTTAACTAAAGCAAAATGAGCCGGATTGGGCTTACGGGAAATACTATCTTCATAGCGTTGACGATAAAATTCCCAAACTTTTATGGGATTAGAGCTAAAAGCTTCAGGAGTGGCAACTTCTTCAACCCGATTATTTTCCCATAAGCCACCGCTATCCCTAAAAGTTCTGATACCAGATTCAGCGCTGATACCAGCTCCGGTTAAAACGAGAACCTTAGTAGCGGGAGTAAGTTTCAGCATTTCTATTTAAGCAAAAGCATTTTTCGCATTTGGACGCCTGATGGGGTTTTAATGCGATAGTAATATACTCCACTGGCTATATTATGGTTATTTATATCTAAGCCATTGAATACGACTTTATGAGTACCTGCAGGTTTAATCTCATCAATTAAGCGGTTAACTAATTGACCTTTAATATTGAAGACCTCCAGGCAAACCGGCATCCGAGCAGGCAGGGAAAATATAATTGTTGTTTCCGGATTGAAGGGATTGGGATAGTTTTTATACAGGACAACATTATTTGCGGAAGGAATACTTTCATCTTCATTAGCAACGATACCGGTAATTCTTACATCATCAATATACCAGCCCTCTTCAGTCACATAACCATCACTGCCAAAAATCCAACGAAATTGAGCTATTCCACTAACATTACCAAGTTCAAAAATGGCTTCTGTCCAATCAAAATTACCTGAATAAACCCAGGTATTTGCAGAAAAAGGAGAAGCTGGGTTATTATAAATTCTATAGGGATAACCCCCTACAGGAGTAATTTGTGTCCAGCTACCACCATTCAAACTCATTTCTACCATTCCGCCATCCCAGGCATAATATTGATTGGTAGTATGGGTTTCTGCATTCATCCAGTGATAGAATTTCAACTGACAGTCGGGGCTTACATTCATTTCAGGACTAACTAATGCGCCATAAGCACTACTAGTATAATTAGCTGAACCGTTACCTCCAAATTTCATAGCGTAAATCCCATCGGGAGTATGATTTCTATTTGAAGAACGATGCCACTGATTTACAAAACTGCTATTGAGCGCTACTGTTTCCCAATCCTGGTAATCCGCTTCAAAACTATAACTGAGAGCACCAATATGAATTACGAAATTTCCTTCTACTAGATTGCCATTTTCAGCACTGAAAATGTAACTTATCAGGTAGTTATTATCAATCACTGCGCTATCCAACACCTGCAAAGTAATTGCACTTTGGTAATCAGCTGTGCTATTGGAATTTAAGGGAGCTAATAAAATTTCATCCTGCTCCAAAATAATATCAGAAGAAGTGTTAAAAAGAATAAACATTGGTGTGTATGCATTTCCACTACCTGTATTAGCTACACTGAAACTAATAGAAGGTGTATCTCCAGGCATAATCATCAAATCCGTATTATTTAGTTGATAGGAGAGCAGTTGTAAAACAGGAGCATTCAGAGTTAAGATAAAAGTGGAATTAGATAAATAGGAATCATAATTGGCTCTGATTGTTAAAGTTGCTCTTGTTTGATCAGCAAAATTGCCTACAATCCTGAACGAAAAGGCAGAATTAAGAGACAAAGAATCTCCCACAGCAATACCAGGAAAATTGGCTGTTGAAGAAAGAATTTGAATATTAGTTGAATTACTGGTGAGAGTTAAAGTTCCTGGAACTGTGAGGTCCATCAATCCTACATTTTTAACATAGAGATTGAGAGATAGCATTTCTCCCGTATGATAGAGTCCATCCTGATCGTTATAACTGATATTATTACATATAATATAGGGCATTTCTGCAGCTAAAGCTGTAATCGTTGCACTAAAAGGATAAAAATTGTGTGCACTGATATAGATGTAATAAGTTCCAGGAGCTAACGGAACTAAAAAATTAACCACAATTAGACCATTTTCATCGGCAGTTGTTTTATACACCGTATGGTCTGAATTTTTTAAAACGAATTCAGCATTAGGTGCATTGGTCTGAATCTGATAATAATTTACTCCTACCATTAATTGTTCAGGCAAATTAGCTGTTATAGATTGAGGAATATCAGTCCAAAGCAGCATAGCCGGATCACCAAAGAGATTGGTTTCATAAGTTACCCAATACATTACCGGTTCATTAGTGATATATGGAATATTATCTATTTTAGAATCAACCAAAGCATAACCTGCTTCATAAATGTTTTCCCCGAAAATAGCATCTATAAACTGGCGATGAATATATTGAGAAGCACCGTCAGTACTTCCCTGTACACCCCAACCGTAACGTGAATGAGAAATCATCGCTACAGGTCCTGTCGCAATAGAAGTCATTTTTTCTGTTATACAATCCGAAGTATACTGACCGGGAGAGGTCTCGCGATTATCAAAAGCACCGGAATAACAGCCCTGAGTAAAATATGTGGAAAAATTGTGATTTATGCCATTATTCGTTATTGTGGAGGAAGATACCTGATTATTGGATAAGCGCATCGTATAAGTAGTATTGGAATGTCCTAAATGATTTACCAGGTTTGGTCCTGCACTTAAAAGAGGACGAATCTCATTTGCTCCCCAGGAATCAGCAGCACCATAAGTTCTATCGTATAAAGTAGTTATATTCCAGGAAGTAGGAACTCCGATGGTTGTATAGCCGTTAGCACTACTTCCACCAATCATTTCATCCATATAATCGCCACCCCAGGTAGGTCCATCCCATAACCATTCGCCAACAAAAAACGCTGATTTTATTTCATTTGCTACCGGAGCATTGCTATACAGGGTTAATTTATTCAGGAAATTACCAATTTCCGTATCGCTATTATAGCAATAACGACCGATAGCCAGTTCTGGTGCAAGGTCTGTTTCATAAATTTCACCCCAGTAACTATCCCCGTCTGTGTTCCAGTTTCCATCTAAACAAGCATAATACATATCAGCAGGAATATCAGCATCAGTGCCTTCATCACTGTTATCTACACTAACATAAAAACCTCTATGGGGAATAACATCCGTATCACCTGCTAGAAAAACATAACGCAAAGGATTGGTTGTATATAAAGATATAATGTAATTACGCAATTTTTCCTGTGTGTCAGCACCCTGATTTTCCGTTGTGATTTCACTTATACTTTTTATCAGCACTGTTTTCCCCCGTGTTTCCTGAAAGGTTTTTAGAGGTGTCCACTGGGTTATTTTTTCCGCATCCACCACAATAAGATATTCAATTCCTGTCTCACGAGAAGAAGTAATTGTAATAGTTTCAGGGTTGTCTACAATTTTTTGCAACCGGCTTGCCGTAAAAGAATCCTGTTTCAAAAAATGCATCGCTTCTATTGCCCTTGCACTGTTGCTGTAACTAATTTCCACACTTAATTCTCTATAAAATACCAGCTCGTTGGTTAAAGGATAATAGGCAAAGGGACTTATTGCTGAAAAAGCTATTGGTTGACCGCTCAAAAAGGAAGTAATCAATCCGTTATCCGTAATTTGAGGATAGGGGAGAGGAGATTCGTAAATTTCAGGATTGGGTTTTTCCGGAGTTTCCCTTTTTGTATGCGAAAAAGGGTATGCTCTTGGAATCGGAATTATGGGTTTATCTAAGGTGTAAGTAACAGGATTATATCTGTTAACAACAATTTTCTCCGCTGCAAAACCTGCAGGCAACAAAAGCTTTATCCCGAACCAGGGCAAATCAGGATTTCCCGGTTGACCCCAGCTTTGAGCTTTTTCTAAACTTACTTTTGTGTATTGTTCTTTTGCTTCAATTCTCGGTGTTTCCAGAGAGTAATTCATTGTAACTCCAGCTACAAGAACTGTAGTTGAAAACAAGAGTATAGCCAATAATGCTATGTTTTTCATAGCTTCCTACCTTTCAGCTTTTATTTTTCTTCCTTCTTATTTTATGCAATGCTTGTTCCATTTCCTGAAAATAATTCATAATTCTGTAACTTTTCATTTATTATTATAAAATCCAAAGGACAAAAAACATCTTTACTTATCTTAGAAATTGATAATACCCATATATAATGATCCCTTCTTTCCGGAGGTAATCAAATCTGTTAAATTATGCTTCTAATCCTATTTATTATTTCACTCTTCGGGCATTTTTAATACTTATCTGGGAATATGTTAAGTTCAATTCCGGAAGGAGACAAGGAAGGATCTGGATTTCAATTAATTTCAATAAGTTATGTGTTTTGTAAATAAGGTCTCGGGTTGTTAACATACAAGTTGGCAAATTGTTATACATTGTAAGAATTTATTATTCCATCGTTATATAAACATCCGGGGAACATTGTTTACTTTACAATCTGACTAAAATAATTAGGTCATTTCAAAACTTTATAATGTATTTAGAACCTCTATTCCCTGTTCAGAAATCAAATTGAAAAATTTTTCTTGACAGGAATTTGAGATTAAAGTAATGAGTATTCTAGTATGTAGAGTAAGGAAATATTCCAGTTTTTGGCTTTGACCTAAAATTGAAAATTTGTGATTAATAAAAGCTAAAAGTGCTATATTGTTTAGAGTAAAGATAATTTTTTGTTTTTGAGGAGAGGAATTTGGTTGGTGACTTAAAAGTAGGTATTATTTTGCCAATAAGTGAAACTGCTTTAAATATAGCAGATTTTAGAATAGTATTTATTTTCAGCTATATTTTCTGGAGCTCATATAATATTTTATTATCTTTTTTTACCTATCTGAGAAAAAAATCTCTTTCCTTTCTAATTCTATATATTAACAATAATGTTAATCTTAACATTGACAGGTCTACCTATGCTTATTTGTTCCATCATACATCTTTAACACAGGGACTGAAAAAGAAGTTAGTCCATTGCTTAGATAAAAAATATCTTTAAGGAGGTAAAAAATTATGCAGCAGAAAGTTTTGGTTTTATTCCTAATATTTTTAATCGGGATTTTCTCCTTTGCTAGGGGAGAACAAATAACGATTGGAAATCCTGCTTCTTCAACCTACGGTTTAATACCAATCAACAGATATCATAATTATTCCACCTATGAAATGCTGTATACATCAGCTGAACTAAGTTCAGAGTGCTTGATTAATAAAATAGCTTTCTACAAACGCCATGGGAACCCCTCCTTACTAATTTCCAATGTTAGCATTTATATGAAGGTCTCATCTGCAACCAATTTATCCACAGCTACAATTTCTCCACCATATTCTGAATATCAGCTTGTTTACAGTGGAAATTTTCCAAATAATTTTGGTACCTCAGGATGGGCAGAAGTTACCCTTATAGAACCCTATTCATATAATGCTACGGGAAATCTACATATTCTTATTGTAAAAGGTTATGAGGAATGGTCAGCGAATAGACCCGATTATACTTATTCTTCTACAGGAGCAACATATTTATGCAGGGGTAATTATTCTGATGATACTCAACCCACTTATTTAATTCCTACTTACAATAGGCCAGTAACTCGTTTTGAGGCTGAATTTTTAATAGAAAATGAACCTCCTCTTCCTGTAATAAATCCTTATCCGGTAAATACAGCTAATGATGTTTTAACAAATATTACTTTACATTGGTGGAGCGGAGGAGGTTGTCCTTCTCACTATGATGTTTATTTTGGAGATTCTCCCAATCCGGAAAAAGTTATATCTCTTCAGAATGGAACAAGTTATAATCCTGGCATTTTGGAATATGGAAAAACCTATTACTGGAAGATTGATCCTTATAATATTTATGGCTATGCTTCAGATAAGTATG
>MTKX01023328.1_pt1 | contig 18158 bp, 21 predicted proteins | sample 1042771 | NCBI WGS metagenome assembly MTKX01 (sample SAMN06212183, study PRJNA360534) | anaerobic digester metagenome | biome: Wastewater treatment plant; material: sludge; isolation source: anaerobic digester fed with sludge from wastewater treatment plant | place: Denmark: WWTP Randers ... | reverse complement strand
GAAGAAAAGATGGATGCCAAGACGATCGCTTGGGAGCCTTAAGGTATTATTCAACACAGCACCTTCTACGAATTCTTGATAATAGAGGGACTCATGGAGTATAACCCTATCCTGCCGTTCCGAAAATATTACCTCCGTAGATACAAGCACGACAACGACTCCGAGATCCGAAAGCTCATCAGCGTCGAAGATGCTTCAAGGCTTGTCAACTCCATTCTGGATACTCGCGACCGATGTATCCTGGTATTGCTCTTCAAGACTGGTATGCGCGTGGGCGAATTAACTAGCCTGGATGTGAGCGATATCAATCTTGATAAGGGAGAGGTTACGCTCAAGCTCAAGAAGAAGCGGTCCAATCGTATTCTATTTCTGGATAATGAGGCAATTGCCGTTTTGGATAGATGGCTCATCGCCAGAAAGAAGAGGACAGGCGCAGAGGACCAAGCACTTTTTCTATCAAGGAAGGGGACAAGAATCACAAAGAGAACTGTAGAGGAGCTGACCTTGAAACATGCAGAACGTGTTGGCCTCCATAATCCCCAGGCGGAGAGGCTTGAAGATCGGTTCACACCTCATTGCTGTCGGCATTGGTTTGTGACTCACCTGCTCCGAGCTGGTATGCCCAGGGATTTCGTTAAAGAACTGCGAGGGGATACGCGTGGCGAGGCCATCGATATCTATAACCACATCGATCGGAAAGAGCTGCGAGAAAGCTATCTGGCGCACGTACCGCAGCTAGGCGTATGAAGAATGTCCTGGATAACTGTTGATACGAGTTCATGATCGTAACCGATCTCTTTCACGAAGAAGACAGAATTGCGGCTGGGGAGCCGGTGGCATGGATGAGCCATCTAGCTGCTTTTCCCTAAACCAATTCATCAATTTTTTCATTAATAAACTGCGGCATTCGCCTTTGTCCTTCCCTTTAGATTCAATTTCCGGAATGCCAACTACAATCTCTGACCAGGAACCGTCTTCATGTTTAATACTATGGATGCACTTTTTTATTGAATCAAAATATTCGGTTAGACAAATATCTTTTTCCGCTCCTTGGACACGAATCAAATCAGATCTGTGCGTAAGATGACAGCAAGATGGACATGGGACTATTCCCGCAGCTTCGAGGCGCTTTGTATCTTCTTCTGTTGCCGGCGCTAAAATTGCATCTACCATAGCGCATGATCGATTCTGGTCTGACGCCAGTTCTATCTGTCCATCGTCCATGATACGAGTCTGATGATAGGGCAGACGCCCAAAATGATGGTTTTTCAGGATTTCCAGGATATCAACGGGTTCAGCATAAGGTTTTCCTTTTTTTGCAATCCCCTTCAATAGGCGATTGGTCTGCTTCTTCCCAATTTTCTTCTCTCTTATTCGTAAAATATCTTCAGGGGGAAGCCACTTATTGCCATTGCTCTTGCTTTTCAATAATAAAGGTGGCACTTCGGACTTGCCCTCCTTATGAAGGATCAGTCGAAAACTAGATGGAGGCTTTTCCTTAACAGGCGTCACTAATTCGAAAATCCTTTCTGTTGCAGCTTCGCTGAGTCTTCCCCTAATGGTCGGACGGCCTCTATCATCTCTTTTGATCGATTCGAGATCAATAAAGCTATGTCCTTCAAGGACATCTAATGGGCGAGACAATTCTCTGAAGGCTTTGCGTACAGTGGAGTTGGCGAATTTCTTGTTCGCCAAGGAGATAACATCATTTTGGGTGAGCCAGGTTCCGCGCCGTTCTGCGAATGCAAGAGCTACCATCATGATTGGGCTAGGTCTTTTGCGTTTTTTGCTTAAGAATAAATGCTCTAGTCGCTGCTCTATGGAGGCCATTACGATCCGCTCGATATTTTTTCTCTTAATCTTTAAATACACCTACGGAATTTCTAGCTTTTATATTTTTTGAGCCTATAATGTTTGGGGCATGGCGTTATTAAATGTAGAAATCGAGGATACGCTTTTGCAGGATTTCCGCAGATTCGCTGTCCAGAAACATGGGCGGATCTATGGAGTCCTCAAGCCAGAGGTCGAGGCGGCCCTTGCTGAGCATATGAATATCCAGAAGTCATTGTCGAGGGATACGCTGTGAATATTTTCGAAGCTTATCTCCTTTCACCCTGGGAAGAAGCTGCCCTCCTACTTGACTCTCTGATCGAAGAAGGAGGCTGTCTGATAGCATCTGGGGGCAAAGTCATGCTCCGTCTGCCTTTGGCTATGAAATCCGATTTGGATAAATGTCTGGGTCGAAAGATATCGATTTTGAGGACGGACACCGACTATCGGACGCTGTTACTCGACTGCCAGAGCCCGGAGGGAAGATGAACACCGCCTCAGAGCTCACTGTCGAACATTACCAGCGACCAGAGATCCGAGAGATCATCACGCGTTTTGCCATGCCTGATGATGGAACCTGGCGAGCCCTCAATGGGGATTTTCATGGATGGTATCATTATGACGGCAAGCAGGCCAGGCTACTGAATGCTCGAGAGGACTACGACGAAGTCACCAGCAAACATCGCACTCTATACCAGACCCTGAACGTCTTTGATTCAAGCCAATGGATGGTTGCCAGGAAAAGGGATGAGATCACCTCTGACAATCCGCTTGGAACTGCAGAGGATACTGCAGCGTACACCCTCGGAGTAGACATCGACAAGGGCCATGGCTGCAGTATTGAGGACCAGGATGTGAAGCACGCGGTGGAGGCTGCTGCACAATATCTGGTTGATTATCTGAAGGATCATGGAATTCATGATAGCGTCTGGGTTCTATTCTCTGGTGGCGGCATTTACGTGGAACTGCACCACGATATCTGTAAGCCTAAGTCCCCGGCGCCGGCGAACCGACGGGAATTCTATGAACAAGCCACAAGAGGATTCAACAGGCTCATAGAGCATGTGTCCGAGCGGTTCTTCGAGTCCCATCCCGATTGCATTGGGAAGGTAAAGTACGATGCTCTGAATAACAGCAAGAGGGTATTCAAGTGCATCCTCAGCATACACAAGAGTAGGCCCTATGCTGTAACGCCGCTGGACAGGGATGCCATTGAGATCGACTTCGATCGGGCTCGGATCCCTCTGAAGGATGATGTGCTCTCGAAGGCCAGGGCTTGGTACTCCAGCTATAATCCCGCGGAAAAAGAGCATCTATTCAAGCTGCTCGACGAGTTCAGGGAAACAGGAGAAGGTGGGTCGCCAGAGCGGCATTTCGCCGAGGTATGGAGATCGAGCACCAGGATTGATGCGGAACGCTTCCCGCCCTGCATGAAGCACATAATCTCTGATACAAACCAGGGAGAAGGCAAGACCCGGTTTTCAGCTGTACTATCTACATTTCTCTATCAGATGGGGTGGGATGAGGATGAAGCCTGGACGCTTGTCAGTGGCGTCTCAGATCGCAATGGTCTGGGGAACGCTAGCCACATCTTCGATTCTTGCTTCGGGCGAATAAGCTGCCCTTCTTGCAAGACCATCCAGGAGGATGGTGCAGGATACCCGCATTTGGGTCTAAAAGGTCTGGGGGTATGCCAGCCAACAGAGGATTGCGATCGATGGCCTGGAGACTATGCGGTGCACGCCATCCTGGAAGACGAGATTCTCTACGAGGATGAGCTCAACAACTACACACTACCAGAAGGCCCGAGATTTGAATGTGATCTCCCCAAGACCAATTTCATCAGCATCTTCATGGAATATGGATCTGACATCTCGGATGCCTATGAAGAATACTGGTTTGCGGCGGGTCTCTTTGCTCTGGCCGTCGCCGCAGACAAGAAGCTCAAGATAGTCTTGAAGCAGGGGATTGTTTACCCTAACCTCTACATCTCGATCAATGGCAAATCCAGCCTTGCCCGGAAAAGCACAGTAGTAGACAAGGTGGAGGGCATCTTATGCGATGTTATGCCGTCCCTCAGATCAGCCCTGGTGCCCACCGAGTTCTCGCCGGAGGCATTTACAGAGCATATATCTGACCACAATCATGCTCCATGGATCAGGGACGAGGCAGCAGGCGTTCTCAGCCTTATGAAGAAGGACTACATGAGGGGGTTCAAGGACAGCCTGATGCAGCTATACGACTGCAAGCCCTTTTATCGCAAGCTCAGAACCAGTCAGAGAAAAGCCAGCAAGACCGAGTTCCGAGTAGATGATCCATATCTGAACCTTTTATGGGCCACGACCGACGCCAGCCTGGGGGCCAACACCGACGCAAATGATACCCTATCCGGATTCATGGCCAGGTTCCTCTTCTTCTTCCCCCAGAGGAAGAAGACTAAATGGCTGCCTCTGGAGGAGGGGACCCAGGTCAACAGCTCGTTTGAGAACATCGTGCGGAATCAGCTTGAAGGAATAGCTGCTAAGGTGTCATCCTTCCCTGGAAGTACCCCACTGCACTTGAGCCAGGATGCTGCCGATTATTATACCGAATGGCAGCGATTGCGGGAAGAGGAGTGGACTGCCAGTGGCGACGGCAACGCCATGCAGATCTATTCGAGGTTGGCTCCAACGGTAGTGAAGTTGGGGATGCTCTTCGAGCTGGGCTCACCTGACTTTGAGGTATCCAGGCCAATCCGGGTGGAGTACATAGAAGAGGCTTGCAGGTTGGTGGACACCTATTTCATGCCCACTGCATTGGCCGTCTATGAGCTGGTAGGAGCCAATGCAGAAAAGAACGTGATCGACCGCATAGTGTCCCACCTGAAGAGACACAACGGCAAGGCAACCCAGAAAGAGATCATGCGGGATGTCAAGGTCAAGAGTACCGATTTTCGAGATTACCTCGCCACCATGATTGAGAGCGGCATGGTGGACGTAAAGATTGTTAAACGCAGCGGCAAAGGCCGGGATTCTGTATGGGTTTTTCTTCTTGACCAACCTAAGGTAGAGAAAGTAGCTAAAGTAGCCAAAGTAGCTAAAGTAGCTAAAGTAGAGGAAATTCAGTCCAATAAGGATAGTAATTTAGAAGACAAGAATTCTACTTTGGCTACCCTGGCGACGAAGGCTACTTCGGCTATTTTGGCTACTGAGACGGGAGAAGAATCGGATTATGGTGCTAAGGCATGTGATGGCCTCGCCAGACCACTCCGTGAGCTTCCGGAAAACATGCCTTCCATGCCCAAGATAGACCGGCCGACTCCTGCACGGTCCAGACATATATGCCGGTCTTGCGGGACGCATTTCGAATTCCCCCTGGTCATTGGCTATCAGGGCGGGTATATATGTGAAACTTGCCGAAGAGATGGGGCTCCATCAGCCCCAGCTACGGCCGATCCGCAATCGAAGTTGATTGGGGAGGAGCAGGCATGAGCCCGGAAAGCCTTGCCATACAGATTTTACGAGTTCCCTGCAATGCGATTCGTGGAATCTGTGGTTTTTGTATTGCTTCTAACCTAGGTTGCAGGAATACAAAAGGAGGCAAAACCAATGTTCGAGCTTGAGGACTGGGAGAAGTTCCGCACCCTCGACGGGCTCAGCTCGAAGGCAGGTGTGCCTCGAGACAGGATTGCATCCTTAGTGGCCAAGGAGCTAATGGATAATGCCCTGGATACAGGCTCCTCTTGCGAGGTGGGTTTGCTCGAAGGCGGTTCGGGATTCTATATCCAGGACTGCGGCCATGGCCTCGATCCAGCAAAAGTGGCAGACCTCTTCTCCTTCGGGAGGTCATTGAAGTCCACGAAGCTCTTGCGATTACCATCCAGGGGAGCTTTGGGCAACGGCCTTAGAGTGGTTGCCGGCGCGGTACTGGCCACCGGGGGGAAGCTCCGGGTGCTCACCAGAGGTCAGGTCCTGAACCTAGTTCCCAGAACCGATGGCACAACAGAATCCGAAATCATCGGCGAGTATGATGGTGAAGGCTTGAGGGTGGAAGTCCAGTTCGGGTCGGATGCTGGCTCGATCAATAGAAACACCCTCTGGTGGGCTTACAGAGCCAGAGCATTCGCTGGTGGCCAATACTACCTGGGCAAGACATCATCCTGGTGGTACACATCAACAGACTTCCATGAGCTCTGTCTAGCAGCTAAAGGCATGACTGTCCGGGAGTTGGTCAGTCAGTTTGATGGCTGCGGCGGTAATCCGCAGTTGGGTCAAATAACCAATGGTTTCAAGGGAATACAAGCATCTACAGTGACCCAGGATGACGCCAAAATCCTCCTTAACTGGATGAGGATGATAAGCAAGCCCGTTAATCCCAAACGGCTAGGTTGCTGCAATAACAGCGATCTAGAAGGTGCACTGGGATATTATGCCATTGTGACTAACACTTTCAAGCTGGAGTCAAATTCTGAGGTTGCGGAGATACCCTATGTAGTTGAGGCATGGACGAAATTTAAAGCGCAAGCGGCGATTTATTTCCACGTCAACCGAACACCGATCACAGGAGAAGTAGCTGCAAACCATTTCAAGACAGACCTTTGTCTGTCTGGATGCAACCTGTCCGAAGAAGGCTATGTCCATCCAATTGATATTGGAAAGAGACCCGTCTCTGTGTACCTGAACATCATTACGCCTTTCATGCCCATAACTTCAACTGGCAAATCTCCAGACCTTCGGCACTTTTTGCGGGGAATTACAGCAGCTATTGAGAAGTCTGTTAATAAAACAAAGCGGAACGCGCCGAAGAAATCTGCTCGCTCGCAGAAAGAGATCCTCCTGGAACACCTCGAAGAGGGTATGGCGAAAGCCGGTGGCGGTCATCATCAATACAGCCAGAGGCAGCTCTTCTATGTCATCCGGTCCTTTTTGACTGCAGAGCTGGGCATTGAGCTGAAATTTAATACTTTCAAGGCCATAATAACCGATTTCGAGAGCTCGATAGGCCATGACCTGCAGGGTATGTATCGAGACGATCGGGGCGTTATCTATCACCCGCATACGCATGAGACCATCCCCCTGGGGACGCGGATGGTCGAAAGCTATGTGGCACCCGATTGGACATTCAACAAGGTGCTGTACATCGAGAAGGAAGGCTTCTTCCAGATTTTGATTGATGATCATTGGCCGGAAATGCATGATTGCGCTCTGCTTACCTCAAAAGGGCAGGCCACACGAGCTGCCAAGGATTTGATAGACCGCCTCAAGGACAGCAAAGAGGAGATCACTTTCTACTGTGTTCACGACGCAGATGCCTATGGCACGACGATTTACCAAGCACTCCAGGAGGCGACGAAAGCCAGACCAGCCCGGGCGGTCAACGTAGTGAATCTCGGCATGGAGCCGCAGGAGGGGATGGATATGGAGTTGGAGGTTGAGGCTGTTGAAAAGAGAAAAGAACGCCGACCTGTGGCGGAATATGTTCCAGCCAATTGGGCAGAGTGGCTGCAGACTCATCGCATTGAGCTCAATGCCATGAACTCACCTCAATTCCTTCAATGGCTTAACGGAAAGATGGAAAAGTTCGGCCAAGGAAAGCTGATTCCACCCGCAGAGGTTCTTGAGACCGAATTAAGAGAAAGAGCGTACGAGAGGTTGGCGCAGGATATTCGGGATCAGATACTGAGGGATAATGATGCTGAAGGTCAGATAAATCGTGCATATGAGAAGCTCCAGCCCACTCTTGACAAGAATGCCAAGGATTTAATCGCTGATGTAGTCAAAGCCCTTGACGAAGTACCTGAACAATCCTGGCGCCACCCTATTCTGAAGCTGGCCAACCATCTGGTCGATGTAGAGGTGATTCGGTCATGAAGGAAATGAGCCGGATAGGGGCATTCCAACATGACCTCCTGCAGAGGATGCTGATGGGAGAAACCTGGCGATCTCCCAACCTACAGAATGTCGAGCAGTCTTGCCAAAGCACAGCGGAGGCGTTCGGCCATGCCTAGACACTGCGGTCCCTGTGCAGATAACGGACGAATCGAACTGGACCGACGCTTATTGAATATGGAGTTCAGCGGTGAGTCATTCCGGACCATTTCGTTCGATACGGGCTACAGTGAATCGGCCCTGAAGAGGCACAAATCGAACCACTTGGGGCAGGACGTCCAGGACATCCGGGCGGTTATGGAGCAGGCCCGGATAGAGGCACTGGAAGAGGCCAAAGCCCGAGAGAGGGAAGCGATCAAGGAAGACATCGCCACCGTAGCTGCAGAAGGCATGGCCAGCCGACTCGATAATGCCCTCAACTTCCTCGATCAGCTAAAGGAAGTGAGATCAAGAGCAGCATCACTCCTGGATCAGGCTGAGGCCGCAGCTGATCTTCGGGCGGCCGGCGTATTCATCCGGGAGCTTCGTGAGCAAATCAAACTCATGGCCGAGCTGGAGGGTAAACTGGCAACTCAGCCTCAGATCACGGTCATAAACAGCCCAGAATGGATAGAGCTCCGAACAGTCATCATCCAGGCCCTGGACCAGTATCCTGAAGCCAAAGGGGCGGTGGTCGATGCCATCCGTGGCAGATGATCTGACTTATTCCTTGGATCCGGTCATATGGGCCCGGGAAGTGCTCGGCTTCCATCCTGATCCCTGGCAGGAGAAGCTACTTCAGAGCCGGTCAAAGAAGATCATCCTCAACTGCTCCAGGCAAAGCGGCAAGTCCACAACCTGCGCTGCTCTTGGGCTCCACGAGTCCATCTATCGCCAACCTTCCTTCGGCCTGGTGATAGCCCCTACCCAGGATCAATCTGCAGAGCTCATGATGAAGTTCGATGAGTTCCGGGGAGCTGTAGAGCTGCCAAGCGATTACCTCAGCACCGACACCAAGCTGGCAGTCAAGTTCGCCAATGGCAACCGTTTTGTGGCCAGGCCCGGTAGCGAGAAGACTGCCCGCTCCTTCTCGGCTGTGACGCTACTGCTGGAAGACGAAGCCAGCCGGGTACTGGACGATTTATATAACTCAGTTCGCCCCATGCTCGCCGTTTCCAATGGCCGGCATATCGTTATGTCCACACCTTTTGGTAAGCGTGGTCACTTTTACAAGATCTGGAATACAGAACGCGATTTTTGGGAGGCTTACGAAGTCCCGGCAGAGATGTGCCCACGGATAACCCCGGAGTTCCTGACGGAGGAGAAGAGAACTAATCCCTGGTTTGAACAGGAATACCACTGCGTCTTCCAGGATACCACGGACCAGGTCTTCTCGAATTTCACTATCAATAGGATGTTCGACTGCGACATAAAGCCGCTATGGGAGGTACCATTATGAGTGATACGTCTACTAGATTCTTCATTGGAAGCAACAATTCGTCTGGATCGCCAAATGATTACTTCATAGGGTTCGACTGCGGACAAGCCCAGGACTACTCCGCCCTGTCCATCCTGCGCAAAGAAGGAAGCCGCTACGAAGTGGTTCACCTTGAGCGGTTGCCACTGGATATGCCCTATCCGAAGCAGATTGAATACATCTACCAACTGATGCACAAGAAGCCGCTGGACGAGTCATATAAACTGCTTGCTATCGACTACACAGGAGTGGGCAGACCGGTTTTTGATCTGGCTCAGGACCGGGGACTCAATCCCATCGGGATTAGCATAACCGCCGGCGATAGTGTGACCTGGCTGGACGATAGGACCCGAGCCCGGGTTCCAAAACGTGACTTGATAAGCACACTTCAGGTCTTTGCTCAGAACGATAAGCTGAAGGTAGCCCAGGGGCTCAGATTCGGCCCTACCCTGGCGGAAGAGTTGCAGAACTTCAAGGTCCGAATAGATCCCCGGACGGCTCACGATTCTTATGGCAGCTGGCGAGAAGGCATACACGACGATCTGGTCTTGAGTGTGGCAATAGCCACCTGGACGGCTGAAAATCGCTATGCTCAAACCCGTGCAGTAGCCAGATTCATATCAGTAGGGAGGCGGGGATGGAGAAGATGAAGGCAGCAGATCTGGTGATGTTCATCGCCTTCGGTGCGAAGGTAGGCGTGGCTCTGGCCACTCTACTTCTCATGCTATGGCCGGCTGCATGAAAGCTGCGAAATCTTTCCGGCTAAAGGATCTAGGTTTCGGCAGGTTTGGGGCAAAGTCTTCGAGCAGCCTTGACACAGCTTCTTGCAGAGGTTGGAAGCGGTCATGCGGTCTTAGCATCCTCTCCACCTGCAGAACGCTCCATATTCGCAGCTTCGGCAGTGATTCCCCGGCTGCGGTCTGAAGTCATTATGCCAGAATTGTGCTTCTCGACGGCATCTTTTGCATTTGCCAGATGGTTCTCAGTACGCCCATCTCCCGGAGAGAAGCGTCATCCAGATAGGCTACAGATCCCTTAGATAAGTCTCCCCGGTCGATTAATCCGAGATAGAGATAAATATAGGACAATATATTAAAAATGGTCATTCTAGGTAGATGAGAGAAAAATAGTTCCATAGTTCTATGTTCCGCGGAACAATCAGTGACCATCAAGTAGTCATCAAGTGGGGAGTCCTCCTCCAGCGAACCCTTTTCTCCTATTGCCCTAGCTCCAGCCATCAGGGGATTTCCCCCTGCTGGAGCAAGGCCTGAGTGCTTATAACTTCCAGCTGATCCATCTCTTTTCCCTTCCAACTTCTCCTAATCGCGGAGTGTCCCAATAAACCGATCTGCAGCTAGGACAGGTGGGAGGGTGGTCTATTCTCTTGACCCATGTATGGCCGCATCTTAGGCATGTGTTCTTTTTCATGCTCATTCCCTCGTTGCCTTCGAATATCGCTCTACTGCTTCAATATCCTCCTCGCTTGGTACGGGAAACTCAATTTCGCTCGCATCTGGAAGGGCTTGGTTGTAGCGTTCGATCATGTCAATATCCACCTCAGAAGGCACAGGGAATGGGTCACCTACTTCATTCAAGTCCGTTATTAGTTCGTTATATGCCTCTATGGCGTTCAAGTGCTCTTGTGATGGGGTGGGGAATAGATCTCCCTCATTAGCTAAATCTCGGATCTCCTCTACCAGTTTTAGATATTTCTCTGCGGCTTTGAGATCGTCCTTTCCGACAGGCTGAAACTCGCTTCCGGCTGCATAGATCCTCCGGGCATGGGTGATTGATACGCTTAGTTCTGTTGCCACAGCTTCCCAGGTCGCACCACCGGCCCTCATGGCCACAACCACGGCATGATTTACCTTATCCTCTATCCAGGAGAGGATAAGCTGATCTACAGGCTTTCCAGCAAGGGCGGCGAACCTTTCAACAGCTGAGCCCTTAACTCCATCTATTACCAAGTTTATTTCAGGCATAACTAGTTAAAATGCGGCAAAACTTAAATATCTTTCGGTGCAGGTATGGAGTCCAAGGCTTTACGCTCTAATTTTCATCAAGTGGGCAATTTTAAAAGGAAGGGGTCTTTAGAACATCACATGGGAGATAAATTTGTACTTAGCATATTCATTATGCTTTTGATTTTCATAAGTGTCTGCAATGGGCAAAAAGCCGTTTCACCTTCTCAAATGGAATGCCTGTCCTCAGGATCACTCGACTGCTTATCAACGGGTCCAACGTACCAGGGTCCAGCCTTTGGATGGCTCGAAATATATGATGAGAACGCTATTTACGAATTAGAAGTGCCACTTGGTCTTGAAAACGCAACTCTAGCCTATCAATATGCTCCAACTAACTCGCCTGCTTACGCGGACATAAAACATCGTTTGGAAGTTAGAGGTGAAGGCGATATGTGGCATTATAACAACCCAGCTTATTCTAGCGACATCATTTGCCGCCGGATTTACCGAACGTTTGGTCAATCGTGCAGTTGAACAGGTGACCCAAAGCGATTCAAAGAAATAAGAGAGTTCACTAATATTTATTTTCGGATTTCCAGGATTTACATAGCTTCGCCGGATATAGTGGCCTGTTCCGGCATATCGATCTTCATTGACATCTTCCAGGAAATGGATGCAGTGAGGATGGAATACGTTAGCATCTTTAGAATCTTGCAGAGAGGGATACTTGGCATTTTTGCGGAGACGCTGACAATCTTTCCGGCCCAGTCCCTGCATGCCTGGCAGCTGTTTGATCGTATCTCCCGGGAGATCAAGCCAAGTTGCTGCCCGTGCCTAGCATAGCATTTTCGACTCCCAGGTTGAAGACATCCCGTGCGGCTGTTGTGGATATCATGCGGATAATCAGAAAGACCGAGCCCCTTGCCATCAATCGTTTTATGCCTGACAATGCCGCCCTTTAAACTCGAATAGTCCACTCTGGTCTGCTGTGATAGAGCCGCCCGGGCCCTGCGCTTCTCGGACTCACCAATCACTTCTTCGATGTGCCGGGCAATCTGAGCGTCCGCCTCCTTGAAGCGGTTGAATTCCTGGACGACCAAGGCCTGGGCTGCCTTTGCATGCGGACCATTCAGAGTGCCAGCCTTAGAGCCGGCTAGGTACATGCCCGGGATGGCCACCTCCAGCCATGAGGCTGCCTGGGCCAGCAGGACTCTCCTCATCCGGCCGGTTTCCGCTCGCATTTTGTCAGGATTCTCCAGGTTGCTGTCTATGGCAGCCTGGATGTGTCCTTCTCGCCCTTTTTGTATACCAGAGCAATGGCAGCTGCCGTCTCATTGATGCGTTTCCTGGGATCTTTTTGCCGGTGCGGATGATGGCCTTCTGGATCCCGGCGTCAGGAAGGATCCGGATCAGTTCTTCCTCTGGCCGGCTGGCGGCTATCCAGAGCTTGCGCTTTAACGCAGCTACATTGTAACCCAAGGCGGCCGCCTTACGCCAGAAAGAGCTTGTAAGTAACTCAAACCGCTGCTGATCGGTCAGATCGGCATCTGACAGGTAGCCTGTTTCTCGGATCAGTGCAAGGAGTTCATGGTTCATCTCTTGTATCAGTTTTCAGAATTGATCTCAATTATGCGAAGCATTGGGTTAATATCAGCTGCATGCCGTCAGGCAACTATAAGACAGTGGATGGAAGATGGAAATGTATGAGAGTATTTGAAAGACCAGGGCCCGCTAACACAGATGAAACGATTGAAATTGTGAAGAAGGTTGCTTCTCAATACCGTTATCTTGTCGTGGCTTCAATTACAGGAGATTGTGCCGTAAGAATAGCTGAAAGAATCCGGGATACGACAATCGTATGTGTAACAAGCCCCCAAGGAATGGGATGGGAGGTCGACCATATGCATAGTGGTCCATTTGAAGATATTCCTGAACTTCAGAAAGTGCGCGATGAATGGAAAGAACGAGGACTCTCCCGGGTGCCGATGCAGGTCACACCAGAAAATAGAGATAAATTAGCAGCCCTTAATGTTCCCATCATTCAAGGAACAATTCCCTTCTTTGGTCCAAGTTTTTCGATGCGACTCCATCTCCAACATATGACTTCACTTGATATTCTGGCAAAGACCTTAGAGTTGATTTCGACTGGGACGTTGGTCTGTTTGGAATGTGTCTTGATGGCTGTCGATGCAGGGGTGATTCCGGAACAGGAGCGCGTTCTTGCCGTCGCAGGGACAGAGCGTGGCCTTGATACGGCATGGGTCATCAACAGTTGCGCCTCTGCCAATCTTTTCCATCCATCGAAAGGAGGGCGATTTGTAGAATTGTTAGCAAAGCCAGGTTTATCATACCAACCTGCAATGGCCATCGACTATTTGCGATAGGATCGCTTAAACAAATTAAGGGCATGTGGCGATCCATCCATGCCTCGCTATGTCGGACCCATTATCTGTTCGAGTTCGCTCTTGCCATCCAGCAGGCTCTCAATGGGGTTTCCCCCGTGCTCCTGCAGCCCATCCTGGACCTCCTGCTCGATGTAGTCCGGAAGACCCAGGTTCTTGATGATAGCATCCCGGATGCCACCCTGCTTCGATAGATCCCAGCCGGCTTTCTCGAATAGGCTGAGCAAGGCCACTATATCCTGGGTGTTGAGGGGAACAAGAGGATCGTAGACGATCTTAGGTCGGGGCTGGCCGGGCCTAAACTCGAACTGGGGATTGAGCCGGAAGAGCTGCTTTATCGCCTGCCCATTTATCGACTCCTGGAAGCTGGTGGCTGTAACGGCGACGGCCAGGGTGAAGTTGTCCGTCTTATCCCGGGATAAGGCCAGGGAGCCGGTTCCGCCCATGCCCAGAGCCTGGAACTCGGTCATGGTGGCGATCAGGATCGCTTTTGCCTCAGCATCTATGGAGGCAGTTATGTGGCTGATGATATCCGCACCCTGGGAAGGCTGCAGGAATCCTACTTTAATCTGGGGATTGCCATTGGCGTCCCACATCTGTGGCGTTATCACCCATTTCTGGGCATCCTGGGTGATGTTTGTCAGAGTCTGGACCAGGTCGTTATAGGAGGCCAAGGCCTCGATGGCGGCCGGGTTCTGGGGATTAGCTGCTATTCGCGCTTGCGTGCTAGCTATATGGCCGGGCACCTCAGCCCAGGGCAGGCCTGCTCCACCCATCTCGGCGGTAACGTTTCGGAGGTCCTCCATGACGGTCTTGGTCCGCCAGGACCTCCAGACAGGCCGAAGGATGGATCGACCCTTGGGGCTGTGCTTCCCGGGCTCGGATCGGAGGTTGAGGATCTTCTGGATAGGGATGAATGTGGTGTGATAGTCGGGCGCCGCGATCTGGGTCAGGACAATGAGCTTGGTGACGTCTTCGGGGTCGTAGTCCCAGTGAAATACGCTGTCCGGGCTCCTGAATGAGAAGTTCGACCAGCCCACATTACCATCGTCATATTCAGAGGTGTAGCGTTCGTCGTCCTGCTCGCCGTTTCGCTGCTTGAAGATCTTCTCGAAGGGTGCGAAGCCGTACTGCAGGCAGGGCTTGGCTGCCGTGGCTATGAATGTCTGCCAGGAGTGCTGCATGTCATTCATGCACTCCTCCAGGAACTCAGCCGAGCCATTGTCCTGGTTCTCGTCCACCACCGGATCAACGTGCCACGTTGTCCGGCGGATGAATAGGGAGTAGGCATTGAGGGCAGATCCCACGTAGGCATCGTTCGACCCCATTTCCTGGTAGACCAGCCAGAGCTTGCGGCCCTGGAGCTGTGGAAGGTAGTCTCTCCGGATCCAGCCCTGGGAGGTAGTAGGTGAGGCCGCTCCGACCGTATTCTTGTCCTACCAGCGACCGAGGGTCCTGGTTGAACCTGGGATAATTGCCAGGCCGGAGGGTAGATCCCTTTGGCTGAGAGGACTTGGGAACCTTTTTAGACATAGCTTGCATCCAGAGAATGATAGCAGAAAGGCATGATAGAAATTTAGCAGAACTTTATTTCTTGCTTGATGCGCCCTTGTGGCAGTTGGTGTCCTGGCTTACTGCCCGGAGGTTCTGTTTGCTGTTTGTGCCCTTCCTGGGATATGGGCCGTTTGTGGTCGACCTCCTGGGGATCTCCGACTTTTTCAGTTCCATATCGGCTCGGGCGACATTCCATTGGGCTCGTTCTTTAATCTGCTCGAGCATGCCAAGATAATCTCGATATTCCTGCTGGTAGTCTCGGGCTTTTACTGCCATGGTTTGGAATCCTCCTATTTCGAGGCCTGTCGCTTTGATAGCTCCTAGATAGGTTAAATTAGTTCTCATAGTGATCTTGATTTACCATGCATAAGCCAGACTGTCGACATTCGCGATTTCCAATATGAAAGCTCATAAATTCGATCTTCGGCTCTTGAGACAATGAGATAAGTAATGTGCTGAAGAATGAGGCATATATTGCACAACTAAATTAAATGATTTAATTATGCATAAAGTTATGGAAAAGTATTTACCTCTATGATTCGTTATGTAATTAATATTGCTGTAGATCAAAGTGATATATAGGGAAACACTTAAGTATATAGAATATATACAAAAGCTTTATTACTGGTGAAGTAATTTACGGATATTGGATAATGGGTTTAGAGTAGCAGAATGAGCGGGAAGATTCACTGGTCAGTGAATTAAAGGATTAGGCGAGCTGTAGGTAAAGCATTCGCAAAGCTTATAAACGAGCAGAGGATAGTCAGCGGAAATTGGAAACGTTGTCTGGAGTTGTGGAATTTGGGAAAAAGATCTGAAATAATCCGTGCCGATTTCAGAGAGATGCGGGTCAACAAAGAAAAGGTAGTGGCACATATTAGGAAGTGGGGGTCTGGGTGCACGCGATCCTCTATGGGAAGAATTGTAACCAGAGAGGATTTTGAAGATAGGAAAAAGAGAACATTAGACCGCAAAATTAGGTTCTAATTTTAATTTTTATTATCGTGCCGTTCTAAATCCCATCCTGCATGCAATCTATTTAGTTCCATCTATCTCCATTGAAATGTTCAAATCTATTCTGGTCATACGGTTTAAGTCAGAAAAATGTACTGCCAATTTGGCCCTCATAATTTCACTTCAGGCATAAGAGCATGATACCATCATTTTCATGCTTAATTGCTGATAGCGGTAACATAAAGACAGCTATTTTCTTGAATTGAGTATTCCGGAAACAGCTTTACTACAGAGTCTCGAAATTATTTCGCATCTGGGGGTAGGAACAAGAAGATTATGCAGGACATGAAAGTCTCTCGCCGGAGGATTCAGATATGGAAAACATTCCAGGATATAGGCGATGAACCAGTCCTTGGTCAGAATCTTGGCCGTCCCAGGAAGCCCTATATCAGGCGGAAAGCAGAAATCGTCAAGGCTGTACATAGCGCGCTATAGGTTCAGGGCACGATGCTTGAGAGGGTGATCAGAAAGCTGTACAAGATCCACATCTCTCACAAACGCATCCATATGTGCCAGAAAGCAAAGGGCTTGGACCATGGCGTTCTATGCGGTAAGACATAGGTTCTTCAGGTTATGAATAATTTTGTGAATAATTCATACGAATTCGATTCGGATGGGTGCGAAGTAATTTCAGGACTCCACAGGCCCGCAGCTTTACCGAAATCTTTATGTTCCATGCTATAGTGTAGCATTCCATTAAATTCCATTGAATTCACCAGAGGCTAGCAGGAGGGACTAACCGTGGTTAGTAAGTCTGATATCTTGAGGGCTCAATTCAGAGAGATACGGGTAAACAAAGATAAAGTAGTGACACAAATACAGAAAGGTGGCAGTGGATGTACCCGATGCTATCTTGGAAGGATTATAACCCAAGAGGATTTTGAAGAAAAGAAAAAGGAAATCCTCAGAAGATGCGTAATCCTCGGGTGGGATAATCTCTGTGATCCTCGGGTGGGATAATCTCTGTGATCCTCGGGTGGGATAATCTCTGCTGGCGTTCACACCCGAAGAATTGGAAAAGTTAGAAAGATATGCTAATTGGTATCTCAAATTGAAAGAGCTAATGCTTTACACGGAGATACTTGATCAAGAAATCTTTGTTCCACCAATAAACGAAATACGGAATTCTCATGATCGTATTATGCAGCGTATTCTGGACAATCCAGCTGACCCAAATATGCTTGATAAGGCAATGAGTTCTCTTCAAAATGGTGTCATCCAGTCGTTAGATTTTATTTCTATTGGTCAATTAGAATATGTCCAGAATTTGTATATTGTTGACAAGCTGGAATCTAACGTAGTTGAGGCTATTTGTCCCGGAACCCAGGCATCTCTCCCTGAAATTATGAGATTCCAAGAGGATGTCCAGAAATTGAAACTAGCTGGACATCCTGTGGACGAAACTGCACTAGATTCACTTATCGCGAGGATACCTCCAATCAAAAAGCTGATTGAAGACATAAAAATTTCTAAGATAGTTTTTCCTTAATGCTATGATAAGATAATCCACGCCTTGCATTACGCAGGCCTCAAAGAGATCCTTTAGAAATTGATTATTTAGTACTCCTCTTCCAGCCTCGATCTCCAAGACTATTCCGGACTTTTCCTTGTAAGCATCTGCGTCAAAACTCTTTTCAGGTTTTCCATTTTTTCCAAAAAGAACCGGAACTCTAATCTTCATGCCTCTACCCCGTCCTTCAACCTGAAAGTCCAATTGCATTAAGCTATCTCTTACGATATCTGTTACCTCGTTGCTCTTGAGCAAGTTTTCCTGAGATGATATCCTAGATTCAGCAATTGTGAAACACTTGATGACTTCCCCTAATTCATTAGGGATCTTATCTGATTTTGGAAAATACTGCCAATTTATCATCTGCTATCTATGCTCAACGCTTACTATTTAAATTATCAGTAATAACGCCTGCATCTCAATTAGAGAAACCCTGAATGAGCGATGCTTTCTATCTTGCAGATTATTTTTTATCGTCGCCTTAATCCATCCCCCAATCTAGTGTCTCGTCAAATATCTAATGTCGGATAAAGCCGGGAGAGTTTAACTCTAGCATCTTCA
>MTKX01012534.1_pt1 | contig 18163 bp, 20 predicted proteins | sample 1042771 | NCBI WGS metagenome assembly MTKX01 (sample SAMN06212183, study PRJNA360534) | anaerobic digester metagenome | biome: Wastewater treatment plant; material: sludge; isolation source: anaerobic digester fed with sludge from wastewater treatment plant | place: Denmark: WWTP Randers ... | reverse complement strand
TATGCAGGGTCGCACAACAGTCAGGGATATTTGGAAATAAAAGTTACCAAAAGTTCCAAAGACACAACTCTGGCCAAGATTATCGAACTGACCTATGAAGCCGCAGAAAAAAAATCCCACTCTCAGAAATTCATTGAATCCTTTGCTAAGTTCTATACTCCGGCAGTTGTGCTAACAGCCACGCTGATAGTAATCATTCCGGTATTCGCCTTTGACAAGGAGTTTAATTTTTGGCTAGTACAGGCTATAACCGTGCTTATCATTTCCTGTCCGTGCGCTCTGGTGATTTCTACTCCGGTAACAGTTTTTTCTGCTATCGGCAATGCAACACGCAGAGGTGTTCTGATTAAGGGAGGGAAATTCTTGGAAGAACTGGCCAAAGCCAAGGCCATCGCTTTTGACAAAACCCGCACTCTGACCAAAGGCGAGCCGCAAGTCTCCGATCANNCTGAACTTTTTTCTGAGCATCCAATTGCCAAGAGCATCATCGCCAAAGCAGAAGATGCCAATTTAGAACCGCACAAATTCTGTAATTTTCGGGCTGTAGCTGGCAAGGGCGTGGAAGGAGAGTGTTTAATCTGCGATAATCCTTCGCACTACCTCGGCAATCTTCAATTTGTCAGCGACCGGAGTGACGGATCGGTTGAGCAATATGTTAAAGACAGAGTCAGCAAGCTGGAATCGGAAGGTAAAACCTCAATTGTTATTAGCGAACAAAAAATGGTCAAAGGTATAATCGGCATAACTGACAAAATCCGCACAGAAAGCGCTAAAATGATTGAAAACATTTCCACTCTTGGCCTGACTCCGGTGATGCTCACAGGAGACAATAAAAAGCCAGCCGTGTTCGTGGCCAATCAATTAGGAATAAAAGATGTTCGGGCAGAGCTGTTGCCTGAGCAGAAAGATGAGGAAATCAGAAAAATGACCGAACAATTTGGTCACGTAATTATGGTTGGAGACGGGGTTAATGATGCCCCAGCATTAGCCAGGTCGTCAGTCGGTATTGCTATCGGAGCGGTCGGCTCTGATCTGGCAGTAGAAAATGCAGACATTGCCCTGATGAACGACAACATTGCCCTTATCCCTTATCTTATCTCTTTAGGCCGTAAATGCTCGGCAAAAATTCGGCTTAACATCCTGTCCTCAGTTGGTGTGAAAGCTATCTTTTTGATACTGGCGATTCTGGGATATAGCAGTATTGCCTGGGCCATCTTTGCAGATGTCGGAATGACAATGATTGTTGTTTTAAACGGGCTTAGCCTTTTTAGATTTAAGTACGAGACATGACTCTAATCCATTCTTTGATAGCATGCATCATTATGACATTTCAAACTCACTGCTGTTGAAAACAATCGAATCTGGTATTGTTAAAAAAGCTCATAGGGTCTGGTTCTCCCGCGTACTTCCCGGAAGGCGCATTCCATAACATTGAAGGTCTCCATTTTTTGGCTCATCTCAAGCAATCTTCAGTACTATAACAGCTTCTTGCCGGGGGTTCGTGTCGTTGATGTTCCGGGAAATAGGAATACCCTTTTTTCGTACGAGCGATACATGATGCTTATCCCAATTGTGAATTCTGGAATTATTTTGTTCCGAATGCTTTTTTGTTAGGTTTAGATATAGTTCTCAAGGAGCAGTGACAGTGTCTTTTCAACGCTGCCGGGCTCTTTTTCTTCTATCTCCTTGATTGTCTTCTTGATGCGTAAATAGGTGAGTTCATCATTCAGATCATTTATACTTCGGTACATCCCTGCCCTTCTCCCGAACCGATAAACAAGCCGCTGTTCTTCATTCAGCGAAAAATAATCGTCAATAACAGACAGAATACGTTCTTTATCTTCCGGGAGTTTGCCATCCACACCCTCAAGGAGATTCAGGATGTGATCGCTTTTTATGGTGCTGTTGATCCCTTCGAGCCTCTCTATGAGATGCTTCTCCTCAATCAGTATCTCTTCTTCGTGTAGGATTTCAAAATCTCCGCTTTCTACCTTCTCATAAAGCGGCATATCCCGCAAAACCTTCAGTGTTCTGAAGCGGATGAAGTCTGGATCAATCCTGTTCAATGCATCTGCAGTTTCTTCAGCATGTTCCTTCCACCACTTTTTACCCCCGAGGCCGAGGACCACATACTCAGAAAGTTCAATGCCTGATTCTTTCACTTTTCTGCCACACTCTATGTGCTCTTCTTTTGTCACTCCCTTGTTTATGTATTTCAGGAGGGAGTTGCTTCCCGACTCGAGGCCTATATGGAGCCTTGTTAATCCAGCCTCTCTCATCCTTGTAAGGTCATCCACAGTCAGCCTTTTAGCAATTGTGCGGGCACGGGCATAAGAAGTGACCCTGTCGATGGAGGGAAACTGTTGTTTCAAGTATGTCAGGGCTTCGATAAAATCAGCAGGTTTCATAGCCAGAGAGTTTGCGTCCTGGATAAAAACATTCTTCCCCCCGAAATAAAGCCAGATTGCAATACCCTTAAAATATTCGTTATAGGCCGGTGTTGAAAAAATAAGGTCGATCAGCCTGTCGTTGATCTCTCCACCAAAACCTTTTTGCCAGGAGAGCGCAACAATTTCATCCTTGATTTTACGAATGATATCAATATCCTCTTTGATTTCTACTACGCTGCGCTTTTCAAATCTCCGCTGCTTGTAAGATCTGCAGAAAGCGCACTTGCCCCAGGGACAGTTCCGCGTAAACCTCACAAGGAGACTATATGCCTCATTTGGTGGCCTGATGGGTCCTATTTCGTACCGCATGAGTGCTTTGAATGTTATTCGGTTTTGTCCGGGTGGATCGGGAAGGCCGGCGTTGACAGCGTGGACATCACTTTCTTTCGTTTCTTGCCCTGAGCCGCTCTCTTTCTCTTCCTGATAGATTCAGTCTTTTTTGTGTTTGAAGCCATGTATATCTCCTTTCGACTACCATACCATAAAAACCTATGCTGTTCAACAGCAACAGAGGTTGTTGTTTAGGAATCAGGAGGATGTGTTACGCATTGAGATACTCGTTTTTTGTTGAAATATTTGAAATCATATGATAATTAATAAAGGCAGTTAAATACACACGCCTTTTCAATTGACAACGTGGTGCAGAATTCTCTGTCTGTTGTTAAAATGCGAAAAGCGGACGAATAACCAGGAGGAATCAATGTCTAATCTTACCATCAAACAACTTTTAGAGGCCGGTGTTCATTTCGGGCACCAGACAAAAAGATGGAACCCAAAAATGAAGCCTTATATTTTTGGTGCACGAAATGGCATCTACATCATTGATCTCCAGAAAACACTCAAGATGTTCAAGGAGGCGTATAATTTTGTTAAAGATGTAGCTTCCCGCAACGAGTATATTCTTTTTGTTGGGACCAAGAAGCAAGCCCAGGAGGCAATCCAGGAAGAAGCAAAGCGAGCCGGCTCATTTTACGTGAATTCACGATGGCTTGGAGGAACCATGACAAACTTCCAAACCATTGAAAAAAGTATTGACAGACTGAGAAAATATGAGGAATTGAAGGAAAGTGACATCTTCAAAGCTTTGCCCAAGAAAGAGGCCCTCGGTATCGATAAGGAAATAGCGAAACTTGAACGAAACATTGGAGGCATAAAGGGGATGGATCGCCTTCCGGGCGCTGTTTATGTAGTAGATCCCAAGAAAGAATACATAGCTGTTAGCGAAGCGAAGAAACTGGGTATTCCTACTATCGGCATAGTGGATACAAACTGTGACCCTGACGATATCGATTTTGTTATCCCTGGCAATGATGATGCTATAAGAGCAATAAAACTGATTACCATGAAGGTGGCTGACGCTATCCTTGAAGGAAAAGCGCTTTACGTAGAGGAATTTCAAGGTAAGGAAGAACCCGGAGAAGAACCTAAGCCTTTTGTTGACGAAAGTGTTCTTGAAGAACGCTACGAAGAATACTATGAGGGCAGTGAATAAGGAGGAGATGGAGCATGGAAATAAGTGCTGAACTTGTCAAAAAACTGAGAGAGAAAACGGGTGTTGGCCTGATGGATTGTAAAGAAGCCCTGAAGAACGCTGCCGGAGACATGGAAAAGGCAATCGAGTATCTTCGTGAAAAGGGACTTGCGAAACTCCAGAAAAGGATGGGGAGGACAGCATCAGAAGGTGTGATTGCCTCCTATATCCATACCGGTGCAAAAGTAGGCACCATGGTGGAGATCAATTGCGAGACGGACTTTGTGGCCAACACAAAAGAGTTCCAGGAATTTGCGAAAGACATTGCCATGCAAATCACGGCATCGAACCCTCTTTATGTTAAAAGGGAGGATGTCCCTGAAGATGCAAAAGAGGCGGAAAAAAATATTTACCGAAAGCAGGCTATGGAGTCAGGAAAACCAGAAAAAATTATTGACAAGATAGCTGACGGGAAAATGGAGAAATTCTACGAGGAAGTATGTCTCATTGAGCAGCCCTTCATAAAAAACCAGGACATAACAGTAAAGGAACTTCTTGAAGAACTCATCGTAAAGATGGGCGAGAAGATTATTGTGAATCGTTTTGTGAGGTTTCAGCTTGGAGAAACCATCGAAGAGTAGTGTGGCATTCAAGAAAATCCTCTTAAAACTGAGCGGTGAAGCACTCATGGGCGGGGAAGGTTACGGCATTGACCCTGCCACTGTAAAAGATGTATGCCTTCAGATCAAGAATGTCAAAGATTTGGGTACGCAAATAGGTATCGTTGTTGGTGGCGGCAATATCTTCAGAGGAATGAAAGCTGAAAAACAGGGCATGGAGAGGGCAACTGCTGATTATATGGGCATGATTGCTACCCTACTGAATGCATTAACCCTCCAGGAAACGCTTGAGAAAATCGGCGTACCGGTGAACATCCAGTCGGCGATCAATATAGAAAAGGTTGCTGCACCGTACGACCGGAGGGAAGCTATCAAAAACCTTGTCGAAGGAAAGGTGGTAATTTTCGCATGCGGCACAGGTAATCCGTATTTTACCACTGATACTGCTGCTGCACTGAGGGCAGTTGAAATTGGGGCCGAGGCTCTTTTAAAAGCTACAAAGGTCGATGGTGTTTATGACTGTGACCCGGTAACCCACAAAAATGCCTCTTTATTTCAGGAGATTACGTACATGGACGTAATTAACAAAAAACTTGGGGTAATGGATCTGACAGCAGTTACCCTTTGCATGGAAAACAGTCTGCCAATAATCGTATTTAATTTGCGGGGAAAAGATAACATGAAAAAAGCAATCCAGGGAAAACGTGTTGGAACTATGGTGAGGTGATAAGAATGAAAAATGAAATCATTGATGAACTGGAAGATAAGCTAAACAAATCTTTGACAGCATTAAAAAAAGATCTTTCAAAACTGAGGACTGGTGTGGCATCGATTTCACTTCTTGAGGACATCAAAATTGTTTATTACAATCAGCCCACCCCATTGAACCAGGTGGCCACTATAGCCGTCCCTGACAGTCGAACTATAACTATCCAACCGTGGGACAACTCTGCCATTGGAGAGATAGAAAAAGCAATTCAGAAATCTGATCTGGGGGTCAACCCGGCTTCGGATGGCAAGATTATCCGCCTTTCATTTCCAAAGCTGACTGAAGAGCGGAGAAAGGATCTTACAAAACTTGGCGGAAAAATGCTTGAAAACGCTAAGGTATCCATACGAAATGCAAGAAGAGAAATAAATGACAAGCTCAAGAAGATGGAAAAAGATAAACTTCTGTCAAAAGATGATGCCTTTAAACAGCAGGAAGATGTCCAGAAACTTACTGATAAATTTATAGAAATTGCAGATAAGACATATGCAGAGAAGGAAAAGGAGATCCTCGAAATCTAATCTTACATTATGCATTGCCTTGACAATGAGAAACTTCCCCGTCACGTAGCCATTATTATGGATGGTAACGGGAGGTGGGCAAAGACCAAAAATCTCCCACGAATTGAAGGACATGTAACAGGCATTGAATCTGTTCGCGACATAGTAACCGCAACCAGGGAATTAGGAATACCGTACCTCACGTTATATGCCTTTTCCAAAGAAAACTGGGTGCGACCCAGGGAAGAGGTACAAAAGCTCATGGGACTTCTCGGGGTTTACCTCGACAAAGAACTTCCCCTTTTGCTTGAGAAGGGCATACGATTCAAAATGATTGGAGAAATGAAAGATTTTCCCAAAAAGCTCCAGGAAAAAATGTATTCGGTTATGAAAAAAACAGCAAAAAATAAGGATTTGACCCTCAACCTTGCCCTGAGTTACAGTGGCAGGCAGGAAATCCTTCATGCTATTGTGTCGCTCTTCGAAGATGTCAAAAAAGGATCGGTGAAAAGAATCAATGAGAATGTCTTCAAAAAATACCTTTATACCGGTACGATACCCGATCCTGATTTCCTTATACGTACGAGCGGAGAAATGAGGCTCAGCAATTTTTTACTCTGGCAGACGGCTTACACGGAGATCTATGTTACAAAAGTGCTATGGCCAAACTTCCGAAAAAAACACTACCTTTCAGCTCTCAAAGAATACACAAAACGAGAACGGCGATTTGGCCGGGTTGAGGAATATTGATTGAATGATACTAAACAAAGGGTATTGACTACCCTCTGTCTTGCACCGATCATTGTTGCGCTCTTTTATTTGCTCCCTGCAAGATGGTTTTTTGTTCTCCTGGCGCTTGTAGCCTGTCTCTCAATTTATGAACTGATAACCATGTCAGGTATTGGAGAACGTTATCTTGTTCTTTTTCTTGCTATTCTCGGCTTTGTGCCGCTTTATACCCAGTCGATCCATATTTTTCTCATGTGGCTGCTCTTCTCCCCTGTCATTTTTCTCATCACACAATTCCTACAAGGGGAGAACATCAAAAAAGATAATGTTAACCTAAATATAATGCGGGGAGTCTCTACTTTACTCCTCAGTGAGATTTTTATTGTGCTTCCTCTCTTCTATCTTTACCTCCTGAAGGATGTGAATTCTATTTTTCCCCTTTTGCTAATCCTTGCCCTCTGGGCAAGTGATATTGCTGCATATTTTTTAGGTAAGACATTTGGAAAAAAACTTCTTGTTCCACGTATCAGCCCGAAGAAGACTTATGTGGGGTTATTGGGAGCGATAATAGGCCCAATGATCATTATGGCGTTATCGAGTGAATTCATGGGGACCGGGATTGTTGAGTCAACAATAATCGGCGCTTTCATCGGTGTTCTGGGACAAATAGGAGATATATTCGAATCTGCAGGAAAGAGGGTATGCGATGTGAAAGATTCTTCCTCTCTTTTACCGGGCCATGGAGGCATGCTTGACCGCTTAGACAGTTTAATTTTCACAGCGCCTTTTCTCTATCACTACTTTACCGGTATCAAGTTCCTTACAGGTATCAGGGTATGAAAAAGAAAATCCTTGTTCTCGGTTCCACTGGTTCTATAGGACAGGCCACCCTCGATGTTATACACGAACAAAGCCACTCCTTTGAAGTAGTAGGGCTTGCCTGTAAAGACAACATAAGCCTGCTGAACACGCAGATACAGAGATTCAAACCTGCCTATGTCAGTGTTTATGACAATCAGCTCATATCGCACGTCAAATTTCCAAAAAAACGTTTGCTTCAAGGGATGGGTGGCATTAAAGATTTAGTTGGAATGGATGCTCATATTGTCATAAACGCCATGCCAGGAAGTATTGGTCTTGAACCCACCATTGAGGCCCTGAAGAATCACAAACTACTTGCCCTTGCCAACAAAGAAAGCATGGTTATGGCAGGAAGGCTTGTAAGGAAGATGCTGGGCCAGGGAAATGGTGCCATCATACCTGTAGACAGTGAACACTCTGCCTTGTATCAAATCATGAAAACCTCGGGACAGGATGATTTAAAAAGACTCATCATTACTGCATCAGGTGGACCCTTCAGAAACTACAAGAAGGAAAAACTAAAAACCGTGCAGCCTCGAGATGCCCTCAACCATCCCACGTGGAAAATGGGTAACAAAATCACCCTTGACTCAGCCACCCTGATGAACAAAGGCCTCGAGGTAATTGAGGCTCGTTGGCTCTTTGATATTGATCCATCCCATATCGATGTTCTAATACATCCTGAAAGTATTATCCATGGCATGGTAGAATATATAGATAACTCGTTCATTGCGTACCTTGCATATCCTGATATGAGGATCCCTATTTCATATGCGTTAAATGAAGAAAAGAGACGGCCCCTGCCTTTTGCGGCCATCAATACCAACGAAATGTTCAAACTGACTTTCTATCCACCAGATACAGACCGGTTTCCGTCACTGAAAATAGCGCTTGAAGCACTTGCTGATGGAGATAGCTCGGTAATCGTTATGAATGCAGCAAACGAGGTTGCGGCGCGTGCATTTATTGACGGAAAGATAAGATTTACGGAAATCCCTGTTTTGATCGAAAAAACACTTGAGCAACACCATGGTTCAGCGGTAGTGGAAGACATACAGGCAATTCTGGAAATCCATCAGTGGGCAGAACAGGTTACAGAGGAGAAAATACAAAAAGAATATGAATAGTATTGCCTTTAATATAATACCCGGTATAATTGTTCTTGGTTTTCTGATTTTCGTACATGAACTTGGCCACTTTCTCATGGCCAAGCTGACAGATGTAAAAGTCATCACCTTTTCACTCGGTTTCGGAAAGAAACTCTGGAAGCGCACCTGGGGCGAGACAGAATATGCCCTTTCAGTATTTCCTCTAGGGGGCTATGTAAAATTGCTGGGGGAAGGGACTGAAGATGAAATACGCGCTGAAGAAGCTCACAGGTCCTATTCGAACAAACCAACAATCGTCAAAATCCTCATCGTTTTCTTTGGGCCCTTCTTTAACATTCTGTGCGCAGGACTCATTTTCTTTGTCATGTTATCAAGCGGTGCAATGCTTCCTGCGTCACCATCAGGACCACCCGCAAAAGTTTCCGGAGTGATCAAAGATTATCCGGCTGCTGAGGTCGGTATCCTCCCTGGTGATACCATCACTGCCGTCAATGGACAAAAGGTCGCGTATTTTGCAGAGGTTCAGCAGTTTATGGCAAAAACTCTTGACAAGCCTTTGCGTATAGAGGTGAAAAGACAGGGACAGCTACTCGAATTTTCTGTTACTCCCAAAGAGATTGAGACAACAAANNTCCGGTGTTCAGGCAAAGAACATCTTTGAGGCAATCCTCCTAACCCCTGCTTATACATACGGCGTTGGGGAAGATACAGTAATTGCACTGTGGAAGATTATTACCGGAAAAATGTCAAGAAGGAATGTTGGTGGACCGTTATCAATATTCCAGGCGGCAGGGATAACTGCAAAACAGGGTACAGGCTCCTTTGCATTCTTTGTTGCCTACATAAGCTTAAGTCTTGCAATAATAAACCTCCTGCCGATCCCGATCCTTGACGGAGGCCATATGATTTTTAGTCTTATTGAGGTTGTGATTCGTCGAAAAATTTCACAAAAATGGATCGAAAATGCGCAGAAGGTAGGCCTGGCGCTCTTAATTGCAATTATGGTCTTTGCTTTCTACAATGACTTTGACAGATTTTTCGGACTGAGCAAATTTTTCAATGCTAAATAGGCTTGTCCTTGCCCTTGACAACTCGCTGGACTTCTTAAATATTGCCCTTGCCCGTGAGCATGTGCTCCTGGAAGAGAGACACATAAAGCCGCATCAGCCTCCATCTCAGATCATCCCTCGTGAGGTTCTCAATATCCTTATAAGCCATGGTTATGGTGTTGATGACCTGTCGCTCATTATTACCACCCTTGGTCCAGGATCATTTACAGGGATTCGCGTGGGACTTGCTTTCTGTAAAGGACTTGCATCTGGAAAGAGTATTCCCCTTATTGGTGTGCCAACCCTTGATGTACTCGTTTCTTCTTTCTCATTTCTCCGCGGTTATTTTCTCTGTCCCCTTCTCGATGCAAAGAAGGGTGAGGTCTTTGCCGCGCTATACCGTGTCTCTCATGAAAATATCGAGCAGATTTCAGATTATCAGGCACTGAAACCTGCAGAAGTAGCCCGTATGCTAAAAACACCATGCCTCTGTTTCGGATCGGGGGTAAAGATGTGTGTTGATTCTCTCTCATCTGCTGATGGTGTTTATCTTATAAAAGAGGGATTTTCAAGAATCTCCGCAGAAGCTCTTATTAGGGTTGGTGTTAAGGGGGCCTTGCAAGGCAGACCACACGATCTCAAGCCCATTTATGGTAGGAGGTCAGAAGCTGAAATTAAATTTGGAGTAAAAGTCTTCTAAACCAGTTTGTGCCTGATGGCGTGGTAAAAGAAGGAATCGCAGATATTAACAAGATCTTCAATCTCGGGTGTACAGATTATTCTGGTTTTACAGGCCAACCTATTCTCGTCAAATAACCCCATGTTTTTTGAAAACCCTTATATTTGGGGCTGAACTATTGTATAATACTTGCTGGAGATGGCGATGAAAATAGCAGAAAATGTTACACAACTTGTCGGAAACACCCCTCTGGTTAAAATCAATAAGCTCACGAGGGGTCTTGATGCCAAAATCGTGGCTAAACTTGAGTACTTTAATCCATGTGGCAGCGTGAAGGATAGGATTGGCGTGAGTATGATCGAGGCTGCAGAAAAAAGTGGCATCATAAATGAGAACTCAATCATTGTTGAGCCCACAAGTGGTAATACAGGAATAGCACTTGCCTTTGTTTGTGCTATAAAAGGATATAAGCTTATCCTGACAATGCCTGAGACTATGAGCGGAGAGCGAAAAGCCATGCTCAGGGCTTTTGGAGCAGAGCTTGTTCTTACGCCAGGGGCTCAAGGCATGAAAGGCGCTATTGACAAAGCCGAAGACATTATCAAAAATAACCCAGAGGCTATCATGCTCCAGCAATTTAAAAACGCTGCCAATCCGGAAATCCATCGAAAAACTACTGCTGAGGAGATATGGCGGGACACTGATGGAGCTGCAGATGCCATTGTAGCTGGTGTTGGCACTGGCGGGACTATCACAGGAGTTAGTGAGGTTCTAAAAGCGAGAAAACCAACCTTTCAAGCAATAGCAGTTGAACCTGAAGCTTCGCCGGTACTCTCAGGAGGTCAGCCCGGGGCCCACAAGATTCAGGGTATCGGTGCTGGTTTTGTGCCGGATGTGCTGAATACAAAGGTCATTGACAGAATTGTTAAGGTAAGTAATGAGGCTGCTTTTCGGACAGCCCGGAGAATGGTTCACGAAGAAGGTATTTTCTGCGGAATATCCTCTGGTGCTGCAATGTGGGCAGCCCTTGAGGTAGCCAGGGAGCCTGAATACAAAAACAAAATGATCGTTGTAATTGTTCCCAGCCTTGGAGACAGGTATCTTTCTACTGAACTGTTTCTACCCTACATGAAAGATTGAAAGGGCTCAGATAAAAAGGATATTAAGAGTAAGGAGGCATTTTTGAAATCCATTGATGAAATTAATGAAAAGATCAAGAAAGGCAAGGTTGTGGTTGTCACCGCCGAAGAGATGATAGGTATAACCAAGGACAAAGGAACAAAAAAAGCATCTGAATATGTGGATGTTGTTACAACAGGAACCTTTGGCCCCATGTGTAGTAGCGGTATGTTCGTCAACGTTGGCCATTCAAAGCCACGGATCAAGATTGGCGGAGGGAAATGTTACTTGAATGACGTTCCTGCTTACTGTGGTATTGCTGCAGTTGATCTTTATATTGGAGCTACAGCATCCCCTGATGATGATCCCAGAAATACTGTTTATCCGGGAGCTTTCAAATACGGGGGTGGCCATGTGATTGAAGATTTCATAAGCGGAAAAAATATCAATCTTGTTGCTACGGCATACGGGACAGACTGTTACCCGAGAAAGAAGATAGAAACATTTATTAATAAAACGAATGTGAATGAGGCGTACCTGTATAACCCAAGAAATGATTACCAAAACTACAATGTTGCAGTAAATGCGACCGACAGGGTGATTCACACCTATATGGGTGTCCTGAAACCACATCTGAACAGTGCCAATTATTGTAGTGCAGGCCAGCTGTCACCCCTCTTGAATGACCCCAAATACAGGACGGTGGGTATAGGGACGCGTTTGTTCCTGGGCGGTGGTGTTGGATATGTTGCCTGGTATGGTACCCAGCATAACCCTGATGTACAGAGAAGCCCTGAAGGAATACCCCGGGCTGGTGCAGGCACCCTTGCTGTTATTGGTGACGCAAAACAAATGAGCGCAGAGTATATAAAAGGAGCAAGCTTCATAGGATATGGTGCAACCATATTTGTTGGGATCGGCATACCGATTCCAATCATCGATGAAGAAATGGCTTATTTTACGTCGAGAAGTGATGAAGACTTCTGGGCACAAGTTGTAGATTACGGAAACGATTATCCTAACAGAGAGCCGAGAAGCCTGGGCGAGGTAAACTATGCACAACTAAAATCAGGAGCTATTAGATTGAACGGCAAAGAAATTCCAACTTTCCCCATATCGAGCTATTCAAAGGCTGTCTCGATTGCTACGACACTTAAGGAATGGATCCACTCTGCAAGATTTCTCCTCACTAACCCAGTAGAATCCCTGCCAGGGCTTGATGCAGGGATAAAGATGAATACGCTTGAGGAACGGATACTGGAATATACTTGATAGGTAGATGGGTGAGTATGCTTCCTTTGCTGATTTTACGTTTTCACCTATGAGCAGCAAGGCCATTTCTCTGGTGTCAGGCGGACTTGACAGTGCTATTGCAACCAAATTAGTCCTCGACCAGGGCATTGAGGTGGTGGGACTTAGCTTCACGTCTCCCTTCTCAAGCAAAAAAGAGAGATCCAAAGGCCTTCAGGCCATCAGAACAGCCAAAGAGCTGGGAATCCGCCTTATTCTAAAAGAAAAAGGTTATGAATTTATTGATGTTATTAGGAACCCATTGTATGGATACGGAAAACATATGAATCCGTGTATTGATTGCAGGATTTTCATGCTTCGTAAGGCTAAGGAGGTAATGGCAGAAGAGGGCGCTGGTTTCGTAATTACCGGCGAGGTTCTGGGTCAAAGGCCAATGTCTCAGCGAAGGTCTACCATAGACCTTATTGAAAAAAAAAGTGGCCTTACATCGCTCATCCTGAGGCCTTTATCTGCCAAACACTTTGCCCCATCAATGCCAGAAGTAGAGGGTATCGTCAACCGGGAATTGCTTTTGGACATTGCCGGCAGAGGAAGAGCGGTCCAGTTTGGCCTCGTTCAAAAATATGGACTTTCAGCTTTTGGTGACCCTGGTGGTGGTTGCCTGCTCTGTGATGCATTGTACTCGATGAGATTACAGGATCTTCTTACCCATGACAAGAATTTTACCATGCTTGATATAAATTTGCTGAACACAGGCAGACATTTCAGAATAAACAGAACAACGAAGTTGGTTTTGGGCAGGGACAAAGGGGAAAATGAACGATTACATTCCATGTGGATTCCCCCGTATACGCTTGTTTATCCCATAGACTTCCACGGGCCACTTGGCATCATAAAAGGAGAGAACGAAAAGGGAATCATAGCAATCGTTGCCAATATTATCTCTCATTATGGACGAAACCAGAAATCGATGATTGCAGTAGAGACGAATAATGGTTTAATTTGCCGTCACGAAGTTGAGCGAGCAAACAAAGATTTTGAAAGATACAAGATATAGGAGACACAATGAAGCTTTTTGATGATTTTTATGTCTATCCCTGGACCTCCTATCAGGAAAACAACTGTAATACAATCTTTATCGATGGTCCGGTTCCTACATTAATTGATCCAGGTCATTCGCATCTTTTCAACCATGTAGTGGAGGGTATGGCCAGAGATGGAAAATCTGCTGACACCATCAAATTGATTGTATGCACCCACAGCCATCCAGACCACATTGAAGCTCTGGACCATTTTGACAACGGCGTTCTCCGGGCAATAAGCAGAGAAGAGCATGGTTATCTCCAGGAAGAGGGCAAAGAACTTTTTCTCATGTCAGGATGCCAGGCGCCAAAAAAACCTTTTAAACTGTTTCTAAAGGAAGGTCAACTAACCCTGGGTGACAAAACTCTTCAGGTTATCCCGACCCCTGGTCATTCTCCAGGGTCAATCTGTCTTTACTGGGAAAAAGAGAGGGTTCTCATTTCCGGAGATACTGCTTTTTATATGGGAGTTGGGAGAACAGACTTGCCGGGAGGGGATATGGCAGCTTTGGGACAAAGCATAAGGCGGTTAGCTAAGTTCCGAATAGAATATCTTATCCCGGGCCATGGTGAAATGGTTAGGGGAGATAAACCTATTAAAAGAAACTTCGAGCTTATCCTTGGCGAGTTCTTTTAATAATGCACCGCTCACCACTTTGCTCAATTCCCTATCTTTGGTGCGTGCATTTCTTGCTGATTCATGCTATATTAGAATCACCAACACATGTTATATGAAAGATATCTTGCCTGCCAGCCTGACAGCATGGCAGGCATCGCAAATAAATAAATTGTACATCGACAAATCTTTTGTGTGCACAGATGTCATTGTACCATCTTTAATAAGTTCACTTTTGAAGTGTGTTACTTCAGAATGACAAGGAGGAATCAACGTGAAAATTCCCGATGAGTATATATGTAACCTTTGTGGCTATTCCTTCCTTGATGGAGAGGTACCAGAGAATTTTTGTCCAAATTGTGGGAGCAGCATGGTAGCGAAAGAAATGACATATGATGAGTACCTTGATGAAGAAGCCTTTATCAATATGAGGATCGTGAACCTCACCCAGTGATAGTCAAGACTTCATATTTCCAGTTTTTGTCCACAAGTTTTTACTTTTGTATTACAATGTGGCTCTCGGCAAGCTCACTATAACGTTTGTACCTTGACCGGACATGGGTTTTATATCAAGCCGTCCAAGGTGTTTTCTCACTACAACCTGCGCGATGGGAAGCCCAAAACCGGTCCCCTTCACTTTTGTTGAAAAAAAAGGAGAAAACAGTTGTTCTGTCTTCTCTTTGGGTGGTTCTCCTGTATTAAAGATTTCAATCCTAACATAGGAAGGAGAGTCTGGGTCAAGCCCTGATTTAATGACTACCCGCATATTATCTGGTTCTGCAGCTTCCATACTGTTTTGAACAAGATAATAGAAGAGATAGGTCAGTTCCTCTTTATCTCCCTTTAGCAATATGCCCTCTTTGTGTGTAGAAATTTCGGCCTGAATGCCTTTACCTGTTCCTTCTTCTTTGAGCTTAAGGAGCACCTCGTTAATAATTTCTTCAAAATTTACAGTGTCGATCTCCGGTTCAGTCTCGAAAAGATCCATGTAGACCTTTATATCTCTCACCATTCCTTCAAGCCTCTCGTTTTCTTCCATGAGCATCTTGTATACCCTGTACTCTTTACTATCTGCATCAGCTTTATCGTGAAGTCTTTTTATATTCCACCCGATGATCATGGCTGGGTTTCTCACCCTATCTGCCATTTCACGCATTACCTCAATATTGCAACTGATTGTATTTTCAATATATGCGCTGGTCTCAACAAGGACACAAAGATCAAGAAGCTTATCTATTATTGAAAGAACCCGACCCCTTTGTTGGAGGGGCAATTCTTTGAAAACAATNNTCTACATGTCTCACACCAATCTTCCAAAGCCAGCTGAGAAATGTATCATCAAAATCAGCCGAAAAGAAGGTCTCAAACCATAACGACCAGGTCTTCCTTAAGACGCCCCGGGTTTTTTCACCTTCAAGTATCGTTCTTGTGGCAGGTATCCCCCAAAAGACATTGTAAAAATAATCACCAAACTCCTCTTTTCTTTCAGTGAAGAAGTGACGAAATGGGGCTAGCTCTGCCAAATCTGCTGCATCAATTCCTATTTGTTCTTTAAATATGCGTAGCTTGTGCAGAGGGGTTACATTGTCAGACATAAATGCCTTTTATGATTTAAATAGTGTATAAAGGTATCACAAGGTTTCCCATTGGTCAAACAGTTGGATGGAAAGTGTAATATCTTTCTGTGAAGTTCTAATAAAAAATGCTTTATAATAAACGGCATGATCAGGCATAATGGCATACTTCTCATTCATCCTCCAGTTGTAAAACCTTGCGAACCACCAGCCGGCATCTCTAAACTTTCTGGTGCATTGATAGCCCATGGGATAAACCACAGTGTTCTTGATTTAAATCTTGAATGTCTTCTTGCCGTTCTATCCGGTCAAGCAAAAACACCGTCAGACACATGGACATTAAGAGCACAGCGCAACCTCCATCAGAATATCAGCATATTAAGGTCATGGAAGGGTTATGGTTCCACAGAACGGTACAGGAGCATAGTGACAGATTTGCATCGTATTTTTCAGGTACATGGAGGTTCTCAGATTAAACGCTTATCTTTTTCTGACTACCAACACATTGATCTTTCCCCTCTGAGGAGTGCTGATCTCCTCAAGGCTGCTGAAGAATATAAACAAAACTTTTTTTACCCCTATTTCAGAGATTCATTGAGGGCTGCCCTGGAAAAAACTGGAACAGATTTGGTGGGTCTTTCCCTTAACTACCTGAGCCAGGCGTTATGCACCTTTGCGATAATCGGGTTTATAAAGGAAACAATGCCTGACGTTCAGGTTGTCCTTGGTGGTAGCCTCATAACCTCATGGATAAGGGTCAATGTGTGGAAAAACCAATTTCAGGGTATTGTAGATCATGCAGTGGCAGGCCCTGGCGAATACCCACTTCTTGCCCTGCTTGGTTGTACCACTGAAAAAAATCAGCAGTATTGCCCTTCCTTTCATGACTTTCCTCTCGGTGAATACCTTGCTCCTGGTCCTATCCTTCCTTATAACGCATCGACAGGTTGTTATTGGAGTAAATGTGCTTTTTGCCCTGAGAATGCTGAAGGCAGCGTCTACACCGGGCGTTCAAAAAATATTATAGCGAAAGAGCTCCAATCATTATCTTCAGAATTACAGCCTGTTCTCATTCATTTTGTAGATAATGCAATTAGCCCTGTTGTCATGGCAGGACTTTGCTCCAATTCACCAGGGGTTTCCTGGTACGGGTTTGCCAGACTGACCAACCATCTTGCGAGTTTAGATTTTTGTCGTGACCTCAGACGTTCAGGTTGTGTGATGCTTAAACTGGGCTTGGAATCGGGCAGCCAGGCGGTTCTTAATGCCATGAACAAGGGAAACAATCTCGAAAGATCATCAAGAGCACTAAAGTCACTGAATAAGGCCGGTATTGCCACATATGTTTACCTCCTTTTCGGTACTCCATGGGAAACTGAGGTTGAAGCCCAGGAAACGCTCGAATTTGTAGTACGACACAGCCCTTATATTGATTTTCTCAATATGGCAGTCTTTAATCTCCCCAATAATAGTCCTGAGGCGACTCAGCTCAACACCAGGGACTTCTATGTGGGAGACCTATCACTATATACAGGTTTTTCCCATCCCCGTGGTTGGGATAGAAAGAGTGTAAAAACATTTCTAGATAAAAAGTTCAGAAGACATCCTGCAATCCAGTCCATTTTAAGACGTCATCCGCCAGGTTTCGGCTCAAACCACGCCCCTCTTTTTTCAATGAGGAATGAGGGGAAACCTATACCAAAAAACAGTTAAGTTAATACCGTTTTCTTCGATAATAACCTTGAGGAATCACTGTGGATGGAGGTTTTCCATTATTACTTTGAGCACTAACATTAATCCTGAAAACAGTTTTTCTGAACGAAAGGGAAGTTCCCTCGGCCGCTCAAAGAAAGGTTTTAAGTTTGATAAAATCCTCATGAGGAGATAGGTATGCCTAGCTACTTTATTGGTGAATTGTCCGAGACACGATTGTTTGACCTTGTTAAACCTCTGCTTGATGGAAAAAAGTCCGGCATGATCTCGATAAAGGGAAGAGAGTACAGTGAGATTCATATCGAGGGTGGCAAGATCATCCACGCCTGGACAAACTATAACACGGGTGAAGAAGCAATCCTCGCCATGATGGAGTGGCGGGTCGGCCGAGTCTCTTTTGACTGGGAAGTGACAACTGAAGAAAGAACGGTGAACGAGTCGACAGAGCAACTGCTTGCGAGTTGGAAGAATAGAGAAGAAGAATGGAAAATAATCCGGGAATCAGTGCCATCTCCAGGTGTGATGTTTCGTATCGCAATGCAAGATGGAGTAGAAGACAGGAGCATTACTG
>MTKX01016042.1_pt1 | contig 18238 bp, 19 predicted proteins | sample 1042771 | NCBI WGS metagenome assembly MTKX01 (sample SAMN06212183, study PRJNA360534) | anaerobic digester metagenome | biome: Wastewater treatment plant; material: sludge; isolation source: anaerobic digester fed with sludge from wastewater treatment plant | place: Denmark: WWTP Randers ... | reverse complement strand
TCTCCACGCACGATCACAGTTCCGATATTGCGTGCCACCGCCCCTTCTGCTACCTCTTCCGTCTTTTCCAGCACCAGGTTCATGTGGATATCATAGCCTTGCAGCTCTCCCCGAAAGACCCTCCCGTCCTTCAGCTTGACGATTACAGGCCCATTCAGTGATTCATTCAGAATATCAAGCGGTCTCTGACCCATTAACCTCTCTCCAGCATTGATAACCGCAAAAGGCTTCGGTCTCATGACGTGCTCGTTGCATATTTAAACCTATCGGGATATTCCTCTGCCCATGAAGATAAAATCCAGGCACCACCTCAAGGGGAGCGATGCCAGGAAGATCATAGCCAAGATAGAGCCCTTCCTGGAAGATCCCTCTTCTCTGCGCCAATCATCCTTGGAGATGGCCGTAAGCGATGAAGGAGTCGATCTCATCTTCATCGAGGGGCGGCCATTGCTCATGATTGTGGAGGATCAGCCCTTCTTTACCGTGCTGGGGGCCATTGAGATGATGCCTTATAAGAGGCTGGTGGTGGTGGACTCCGGTGCAGTGCGCTTTGTGGTCAATGGAGCGGATATCATGAAGCCGGGGATAGTCTCCGCCGATCCGGAGATAGCTGTGGGGGACCTGGTGGTGATTGTGGAAGAGAGGCATAATAAGCCCCTGGCCATAGGCCGGGCCCTGGTGGCAGGAACGGAGATGAAAGGAGAGGGAAAGGCGGTCAAGTCCCTGCATCACGTTGGTGATGCCATCTGGAAGGGGCTGGAGGAGTAGAGAATGGAGAGCATCAACGAACTACTGGGCAGGGGCTTTTCCCTCTGGCGGGACAATCTCAACCTCTGCCTGCCCCATCTGCTGGGATTCTTCTTCTCCCTGATGGCTCTTTTTGCCGGCATTATGGCTGTTATATTCTCCGACCTCTTGCCCCTGGAGGGCCTCAATGAGACCGCTCTGCAGGAGATGCAGTATGTGGAGGATCTGGAGGAGATGCAGGTATTCTGGGATCAGATTGAGGAGCAGCTGGCCAGCCTGCAGAGCAGCGATATCCTGCAAATGGCCTCGGCCATTCTGGCCGTCTTCGTCCTGATCGCCCTGGTGGATGCCTTCTTTGCCGCAGGGGCCATAGGCATGGCCAGGCAGGCCCTGGAGAAGGGAAGGTCAAGCACCTCTGCCATGTGGTCTGCCGGAAGGCGGCACTTTCTGGGCATGTTTTTGGCCGAGCTGCTCATGACTTTCATAATCCTGATGGGCATACTCCTGTTGCTTCCCCTGTTGGGATCAGGGCTGGAAAAACTGGGACTTCTGGCGGTGGCACTGGCTCTCATAGCCATATTCTATGCCCTGGCTCTGACCATAATCCTGTCCACCATGCCCTATGCCCTGGTGCTGGAGGATCTTTCGCCCCTGCGGGCTCTCCGGGCATCCATAGATTTCTTCCGCTACAACAAGTTCGATGTGGGTGTGTTGTGGCTGGTGGTGCTAGCTCTCTCCCTGGGCTTGCAGATGGTGAGCGGGGCAATTTCCAGCGGACAGCCAGGCCAGGGGCAGCCGCTGTCAGTAATAACCGGAATGATTAGCCTGCTGGTGCTGGCTCCTCTGTCCAACCTCTGGTGGACAAGGCTTTATATGAGCAGGAAGGGGATGCTGAAGCAGGACGAAAAGGAGGACCCATGGTGAATTTTCCCAATATCAGCTATGCCGAGCTCATAATACGCTTCCGGCAGTACACCCTGATGCAGCAGGCGGCCATTGCCGGGGTGATTGTGCTTCTGGTTTACATCCCCTATTCCTATTTCCTGCTGAAGCTGAATATTGTAGAATCCATGGCCATGGCCCTTTACTCATCCATTCTCTTCATAGTGGTTTACTATTTAACCTCGCTTCTCATCACCAGAAAGACCAGGAAGATGGCCGGCCAATCCCTGGGGCCGAAGAAGGGGCTCAGACATAAGTAGGGGCGGTTACACCTGTGAGAGGTCCATTTCATGGCCACTCCCGCCATAATCCCCTATTTTCTTTCCCTCTTTCCCTAAACTATAAGTCTGCAGCCGCCTTATCCCTGGAACGAGGATTTGAAGATGGAGCTGAAGATAGTTGACATGAAGATTCCTGAGGGAGCCAACCTGGTTTTAGGACAGAGCCATTTCATCAAGACGGCAGAGGACATCTATGAGGTCATGGCCGGAGGCGTTCCCGGGGCGAAATTCGCAGTGGCCTTCTCCGAGGCCAGCGGCGACTGCCTGATCAGAACGGAGGGAAATGATGAGGCCCTGATCCAGGCGGCCAGGGAGAGTTCTCTGGCCTTGGCCTGCGGGCATACCTTTGTCTTGCTGATGAAGGGAGCCTTCCCCATAAATATTTTGAACAGCCTCAAGGCCGTGCCCGAGGTCTGCAATATATTCTGCGCCACGGCCAATCCCCTGCAGGTTGTTATAGCCGAGACAGATCTGGGACGGGGCATCATGGGGGTCATAGACGGCTTCTCTCCCAAGGGCGCAGAGAGCGCCACAGACGTGGCAGAAAGGCGCCGCCTCTTGAGGAGGTTTGGATATAAACTTTGATCTGGTGGTAAAAAACGGCCGGGTCTTCACCGCCAAGGGCCAGATGAGCACGGAGGTCTGGGTCAAGGATGGCCGGATTGCCGCCTTGGGAGGAGCCCACCGGGCGGAGGAGAGCATCGATGCCCGGGGAATGCTGGTTCTGCCCGGAGCCATAGATGTTCATGTGCACTTCCGGGATCCGGGGCCCAATTACAAGGAGGACTGGGCCAGCGGCTCGGCCTCGGCTGCGGCGGGAGGGGTGACGGCGGTCATAGACCAGCCAAACACCGTACCACGAACCATGGACGCTGGATCCTTTGAGGAGAAGCTGGAGATAGCCCGGCACCGCTCCTCTATAGACTTCGCCCTTAATGGCGGCCCTGGAAAGATTGATGAGCTGAAAGGGGCGGGGGCCCAGGCCATAGGGGAGATATTCTCCTATGAGCACAGCGACATGGATCTGGCCGCTATCCTCAGCGGGATTAAGGAAGCAGGGATGCTGGCCAGTCTGCATGCCGAGGATGGGGCGATCATAAAAGAGAAGGCTGCGGAGCTATCGGGCAGGCATGATCCCGANNCGAAGCCGCAGCAATCGAGAAGGCCTGCGGCATCTCAGAGCGCCTGCACATCTGCCACCTCAGTTCGGCCCAGGGGCTGGCTGCGGTAGAAGAGGGCAGGAGGGCGGGCCGGACCGTAACCGCAGAGGTAGCCCCCCATCACCTGCTGGTAAATGAAAAGGACTACCAGAAGCAGGGCAGCTTTCTAAAGATGAACCCGCCGCTCCGGAGAAAGGCGGACAACGATGCCCTCTGGCAGGCGCTGCGGACGGGGGCGATCGACATTCTGGCCTCGGATCATGCTCCGCATCTGCCGGAGGAGAAGAAGGAGGATATCTGGGAGGCTCCGCCTGGCGTTCCGGGCGTGGAGACCATGCTGCCTCTGATGCTCATGGCGGTGAAAAAGAACCTCATCAGCCTGGAGAGGCTGGTGGATGCCCTCTCCGCTCGCCCGGCCAGGATCTTCGGCTTAGCTGGAAAGGGCAGGATCGAGAGGGGCATGGATGCCGATCTGATTATAGTCGACTCCAAGGCGGTAACTGAAATAAACGCCGACAGGCTGCACAGCCGTGCGGAGTGGACGCCCTATCAGGGAAAGCAGGCTATATTCCCCCGGATGACCATAGTTCGCGGTCGGGTGGTCTGGGATGGCGAGCTTCAGGCTATACCGGGCTACGGCCGCTTTTTGGGCCGGCCCCTGGGCAAGGAAAAGCAAAAGGTTTTATCAGAATGAGCCCCTACATTAGACGCATGAGATCAGATTTATCAGGCAGCAGCGATCTGGAGCGGATGATCGGCAAAGCAGCAGTGGAGGCGGCCAGGATGTCCAGCCAGGCCAGCCAGGCGGCAAAGAAGATCCTGGGCGATGTGACCAGCGAGATCTCCGAAACCAAAAGCTACGACTTGGTTCCTGTGGACCTCATCGACAGCGAGACGGAGCTGATCGCCCTGGTGGCGCTGGCGGGTGCGAGCAAGGAGAACATCGACCTGAGGGCCACGGAGGACAGCCTCACTGTGGATGCCAGAATTGTGCCGAGGGAAGTAAAATACCTGCGCCAGGAGATGGGCACAGCGCCCCGCCACAGGGAGATCAAGCTACCCATTGAAATAAAGCCGGAGCAGGTCCGGGCCAGCTTCAAGGACGGCATACTGGAGGTGCGCCTGCCCAAGCTGGTGGTGGTGAATGCGCAGAGGGTGACGGTGGAGTAGAGAAAGATCCTTAAACGTCGTCTCTAGCCTTTTTATGTTGAGAATGCCGACGCCTGGAATGTCAGGACTGATCTATATCTATGAGTAGAACAATCTAATTTGCCAGGCAGTCATCTGCTTTGAGAGTGCTTTGGCCATTGAGCCGAATAGGATTATTTTTAGAAATCAAACTGCGCGCGGCCACCCCACCCTAAAGGATGGGGTATGCTTCGGGCCGCGCGCCCGAACGCCCGGTTTTATGGATTCCCGAAATCGTCGAGTCTTCGTTGACTAGATTCCTTTGATCCGCATGATTGTATCTTTGCTTTCGGTTTCCCCTGAGATTCCTTAATATAGTGCTTGATTGTATCAGCCGTTACATTACCAACGGATCGGAAGAACTTGCCACTAGACCATAGGCGTCTACCCCAATAGCGTTTCTTCAATTCAGGATGAAGCACGAACAACCTATGCGAACTGCTTCCTTTCAAGTATTGAACGACTTTGGATAGAGAAATGCTTGGGCGGAATTCCAGGAACAAATGAACATGATCCTCTACAATTTCTATGGTATGAATTATATAGCCTTGCTCCATGCAAATATCTAAGAGGATCAACTCGCAATCCTTTTTAACTTGCCTATCGCAGAATATTCTGTATCGATACTTGGGCACCAATACGATGTGGTAGGTGATTTGACCATAGCCATGGCTGAAGCTGCGCAATTCCAACGCTTATCACATCCTAGCCATAGGTGGGTGGCACCACCTGTGGCTAAGGTGCCAAGCATAACCTCATCTTAAAAGAAGCAAATGTTTTATCGATTTAAGAGAGCATGAAGAACGGGCGAGGGTTCACTTCATCCCCGACCTGAAGGACTTGGATATTAATACCGGTAAAATTTAAGTACCTTGGGCACCTATAGGACTATAGGTTCTTGTTATGGTGGCTCCAGGGCTTAAGGCAAGGTATGTTGACGTGTACCTCCCCTCAGAGGCTGCAAAACGCGAGTGGGAGGAGGAAGCTAAGAAAGCTGGTCTCCCTATGTCAAAGTTCATCTTTGAGGCTGTGGAGGCCTTTAGAGCGTCAAAGGATGAGACCCCTCGGCATGAGATCATGAAGGAACTAGCTGATGTCAAAGAGGAGGTGCAAAAGCTTCGAAGTGAATTGAAGATGAAGACCATGCTCCTAGAGAAGCTTGATGCTGACCTCTACAAAGCCCGCTATGCCAGCTTCCAGGAGGTGCAAATGGCCGAAGGAACCAGGCGCCACGACCAGGAACTAATCAAGATTTTGCAGCGTGGCAAGGCCTTGGAGGGCTATTCTATCCTCAAAGAACTGGGTATAGATCCCGGCGAGACGGAGGCCGTGAAGCTGGTCAATAACCAGCTTGAATCCCTGAGACGCTTCGGCCTGGTGGAAGAGACCGCCAATGGATGGAAGTGGATCAAATGATTGCCACTTCCACAACGGATGACAATAATGCGAGCAACCTCATTCAGAGATTCCAAGAGGATTGTGAACTTCGTGGCATGGTCTCCACCATCGATTACGTTTATCGGGTAAAGGAATACTGTGCCTTCCTGGAAGCTAGAGGCAAGAATCCCCTGAATGCAAATAGAGACGACCTACGGGCATTTCTTGCTCAGCTCAAGACCAGAGAATTGAAGTTCGAAACTATCAAGGGATTTTTCACAAGCCTAAGCGCCTTTTACGAGTTTCTGATAATGGATGGACAGGTCGAGTTTAATCCAATCCTACCTTTCAGAAAGTATTACCTCCTCCGATATAAGAATGGCAACGATTCCGAGAACCGAAAGCTGATCAGTGTAGAAGATGCCTCACGTCTCGTCAACTCCATCCTGGACACACGCGACAGGTGCATCCTGGTATTGCTCTTCAAGACAGGTATGCGCGTGGGCGAACTAACTAGCTTGGATGTAGATGATATCGATCTCAACAAAGGGGAAGTGACGTTGAAGCTAAAGAAAAAGCGCACAAATCGCGTTTTGTTTTTCGATAATGAGGCAATCACAGTTTTGGAGAGATGGATAGTGGCACGAAAGAACCGGAAGGGAGCGGAAAGCCATGCATTATTCCTCTCAAAAACAGGTACAAGGATCACTAAGAGGACTGTCGAGAATGCCATCGAGAAGCATGCTGAGCGTTTAGGTATGCATAAACCCGGCGCAAGACTGGAGGATCGATTCACGCCTCATTGCTGCCGACATTGGTTTGTGACTCACCTTCTCCGAGCAGGTATGTCCAGAGATTTCGTGAAGGAACTACGGGGGGATGCGCGAGGAGAGGCAATCGATATCTACAACCACATCGATAAGAAGGAGCTGAGGGAGAGCTACTTGGCGCATGTGCCACAGCTGGGAGTCTGATATGACAACTCCACTAACAAATCTTTATAGAATCTTACTCTTTCAATAACATCCGCATTTTTTAGTGCTTGCTCTATATCATCAGTCAGTTCTCGCTTTATTTCCTTGTCTCTTGCGAGCCACATTATTACCTCGCGAATATTAGGACCAGCTATTTCGGGATACATGGGGTCTTTCAAGATAAAATGGACAAAATCTTTTGCTGTCTCTACTAAATCCTCGATTCTGACATCCAGCAACTTGATAATATCAAATGCCGCATTTCTCTCCTCGTAGCCATCCTCGAATCTTTTATAGTGCCTTTCATGTTGGGATATATCCATTACGAAGGCCACACTCAAAAGATCTAAAGCTATTTTGACTTTAGTTGGATCATCTAATTGGCCAACTTCCAATGCATTTTCACAAAAATTCCTCAAAGCATTTAATACTATTTTTTCATTATGAGGTAAACCTACCAAATTGAGTAGATATTCGATTATTTCCTTTGACGGAACGTATATCTGAGCTAATTCATCAGCTATTTCGACGTTTTCCCAATCATTTAGGCCGATAGCTATGCTTTCAAAACAGTATTTTCGAGGAATTCTAACCTCTGCCATTTGTTTCCAAAAATCAACCGGATAAAGAAGTCTTTTGGCCTCGTCGCTCCAATCCAATTTGTACATGACGCAATTACCGTCGTCACTAATCCTTATTTTCGGTTTCAAATCGGGAAAGTCTTTCAAATAGTCATTATTTTCTCCGACCGTAATATTAGATTCAATCTTCAATAGCTTATTCAATGTCTCTTGATCGACACCCTCAACCACCATCTTAGTCACACCGCGCTCAAACAGATCCTTTTTGCTGGGCAAATCCGAGCCGGAAACGATTTTCATCCAAAGGACTTTTGCAGATGAAGCGATTTCTTCGTCGGTCGGTTCGCGATAGCTAGGGATGGACTTGACCAAAAGTTCTCTTGCTTCAGATGGTGGCTTTTTTATCATACAGGCAAGTTCGCCAGGTAGTGGATTTCTAAGTAATTTTCTTTTTAGATCTCTAATAGTCTCTTCTTCATCGGTATACCATTTGAGAGCGAATTTATCACTATTTAATTTTTTTACCAATCCATGCCTCTTTATAAGAATTTCCCTGACACTATACTCGACGGTGCTTTGAGATCTTCCTAGTTCTTCGGAGATTTTTGCATATGAAGCAGGTCCATTATCTGCCAGGTACTTAAGAATTAAAAATGCCGCATCACCTCTCGTTCTCTCGCCCATGCCCGCTCAACTCAGTTGTTTTTTGACATGCTCAAAGCACAATAGAGTTGTGGTCAGATCAGTTTCTGATAAAGTTTTCGATCCTATGTATTCATTAGATTTCCTAATATTGACACAACATATAGAATACATGCCCTATGGCACAGAAGATATTGCGACCCAGGCCATGGGACGAAAACTGTGGCGTTTTACGGCAAGTAGTTGTGGATGAACCTTTTACTTTTTTGGACTTCGGTTGGTTTCGGGTCAAAATCAGCTCCACCGAAATTGCGTCGATCCGAGAGCAATTGGAGCAGGCGATCGGCAAACGGATCTCCTTGCTCAAAACAGATATTCCTGAGAAGTCGCTTCTGATGAGGATCGTCGGGGATGATTAGTTAGCTGTAAGGCGACGAAATGGAGATCGACCAGAGACTCGTCGACGCCGCGACCACCATTCTTAGAGGCGGCAGTGCAAAGGTTCATAAGTCAACGCGTTCCGGTTTCACCACTTCAGCAATAATTGCTGCAAGGGAGATGGGAAAGAGCATCCTTTGCATAGTACCTACCAAGAGAATAGCCGAGGAGACCGTTTCTATTGCAAGCAAAGGTACTTCTGTTTCTGTTCGCGCGAATTCCGCTTGCTTAATGCTCAGAGATGAGATCAAAAATGACAAATTCCTTGCAAAGCTTCCATTGCCTCTCCCATCGTGCAAAGACTGTTTTCATTTCGGATCTTGCCCGGTGACTGGAATCCTTGGTTCCAATGCACTTGTAGTCGATATAACTTATGCCAAATTGATGGCGTTGATGCTATCAAAATCGAAAATAGCAAAAAGAATCCTAAAGAAACTGTCATCCGCGGACATTATTCTGATGGACGAGGCACATATGATCTCGTTGCCCACAGTTGTTCGCGTTCCTGCCTTCACCAAGATCGAGATACCACAAGGATATCCGAATCTGGCAAAAATTTTATCAAAATGGTTTGATCTAAATGATGTAAACAAACAAGAAATCGAGCAAATTGAGGAAGAGGGGAATAGAGGCCATGTTGGGCGGATTTTGAGCAAAAGGATCTCTAACCATGATCCTTTGACCTTTAGACAATTATCTGCGGCATCTAATGAACTACTAGATCTGGCAAAACACAGAACAGAGCTGCATTTTCAGGAAAAAGACATATTGACTATTCGAGACATTATCGCCCTTTCGAGCGGTCTGGTGATCAATCTCACCTACGTTAGAGATGGATCGAGCGAAGGAGGAACAGTTTTTCTGACAGGAAATTATTGGATCTCGCAGAGATCTCTATTTGAATTCCTGTCTGAAAATGCCTCAAAAGCCGCTCACATTTACGTATCTGGTACCCTAATAGAACCCTATCCAAATTTCTTTTCAAGCCTGTCAGGAAAGCCCGTTCGAGATATGCTCTTTCCAGATATTCGAAAAACAAACGATAAGATGACTATATGTTATGATACATGGAAGCTAAATACGCATAATTTTCTAAAGTATTTAGACAGAATCGTTGATAGGATTATAGAGATATGCACTGCACACGCTGAAAACGAGGTGTATGTGGTAGCACCCAATTCCAGATATGCAGTGGTAATTGGAAAACGGCTGAAAGAGAAATTAGGTGAGGCGTCCCCTCTTGTGGATTTCTACAGATCGGATAGAACTATTGGTGTAGAAAACGGTGCGAGGATATGCATAGCCATCGGATTAGCAGAGTTGCCTTCAAACACTTACGATCATCAGGCGAGAGGTGGTAACGACGAGGAGAGATGGTTGGATTCACAGAGTCTGAGACAAGAATCGGTGCATACAGCAACATGGCAGACGTGTTCACGGGTAAAAGATCCAGCCGGGGAGGAAGAGAGCAGGATTTATTTCATCGGAGTCACGGAAAAGCAAGTACGAGACGTTGTATGCTGGGGGCCCGGCCGCCGGCTTAAGCTAAAGGAGACAAAGGACTTTCAGCTTCCAGACGGAACCAAAGGGAGGACTCCCGTCTTTGAAGCAACCGTACGTGAGCCCATTAAGCCCCCAAAGATCGCCGCCACGGGGCCGGGCGGCGGGGGGCGGCGCGCGAACTGCGATATCGAGCAGGCCTTGGAAGGTGTGGAAAATTATGATCCGACTTTAATATTTTCTGAGTTTGTATCAATTTTGCCTATTAATATTAATAGGCAAAATGTGTCCAAAGTCGGAATTTATAATAATCCTCGCGATAAAATCGAGCGAAACTCCACAGCCGCCGGCCTCACAGCGCTCTTCGCGACGCGGTTTGACTGTTACGCCCTGCAAGATAAAACTCCGGACAAGTCAGGTCGATATGGCTACCGCAAGCGCTCGGCCAGATGGGATAACGACCCCAAGGTGATGATGGACCATATCGAAGGCAGAACCACCGTGGCCTTATACCAGATCGGGCTCGACGGCAAGGTGAAGTGGATCTGTTACGATATCGATGACCACAAGAGCGAGAAGGGCTCGGAGGCAGTGCGTGTGGAGATCCTCAGGCTCTTAGCGGTCCTAGACAAGCACGGCATTCCATTCTTATTAGAAGCATCTGGTAGCCCGAACAGTTATCACATCTGGATCCTCTTGAAACCGACCAAAACAATTAACGCCTATCGTTTTTCGCGGCAAATCGCCTCACAGGCAGGAGTTAAGTGCGAAGTCTTCCCAAAGCAAAAAGGTCTAACCAAGAATTCAAAATACGGCAATCTAGTTAAAGTCCCCATCGGTATCAATCGAAAAACTAATGTTAGATCCCAATTCTTGGATCCAAGAACTTTTGAGCCCTATCCTAACCTCGTCCCAATCCCAGGTATCGTTCGCTTGCGAGATTTACCTGAGCCCGAAGTCGATCAACGAGCTAAAGGGCCATACGATGTGGAATCGAAACGAGTGCCCACGAGAATCGGCCACGATCTCAGACCTTGCATGTCAAGCGTAATTGCCGCAGGAATACCGCTGGAAGGGGCTGAGGGGCATGAAATGCGTGTCGCAATCGCAGCCGAGGCATGGAACATAGGTCTCTCTGTAGATCAGGCGATCGAGCTCTTTAGGGATCAACCTGACTTTGATGCTGGTGTGTCTCGAAAAAAGATTAAAGAAGTATACTCCCACCGCTATAGTCCCTACGGTTGCGAGACCCTGCGGGAGAAATGTGGCCCCTTCGTTTCGCCCTATTGCCCTAACTGCAAATCGCACGCAGGATCGAACAACTAAGCCGGTTTGAGGGACACTGTGGCATCGTAGTGATCCGTTAGGGCAAAGCTCAAAGAAAGCTAATTCTCGATAATAAGAGATCGCCAAACCTTGAAATTGCCAAAATGTATATAGTCGTCTTCTCCCGAATCGGTACTTAAACAATATTTTGTTATATAATTTATAATTTAAGATGAGACCCTTACATAGAGATATTGCTATTTTATTTAGAGATTCCTATAATAGAGTGTGGTGGCATATATAGTCTAAAAAAGTTTTTTATAAAGTTTGTATATAGTTAAGATGATCGTATTGGAGAGAATGAGTAGCAGTAGACGTGTAGGATTGGAGGTGGGGTGGCAGAGCTGGGCTGACGGACGAACACTTCGTTTGGGCGATGTCTAAAATAATCAGTATCGGGAGCGCTGTTACGCAAACAAGCAGCGCGGTTGTATCGTTGTTGAAATATTTAGGAAAGTCGTTTGATCCACTTCCGCAGACAGTCAACCTCCCGGGCATGGTGCTCGTTTTGAGCAACAAGAAGGACGTGTATTACATCACTTCAGAGAGTTCATGCAGTTGCCCCTCCGCGGCCTATCGCCCGGGCCAGTTGTGTAAACATCAGCGAAAATATTTTCCAGGTGCAATTGCCCAAAAAGAGGTAGCAAAAGGCGGTAAAGATAGCATCCTGGCAAGAGGGAAATGGGCGGGTGGCATGAACGGGCCGGTGGATCCCGAGGAGGTGGCCTAGATGGTAGACGTCTTTGAAAAGATAACAGGCAAGATCATAGAGCTACTGGAAACCGGGACAGTGCCCTGGCGTCAACCCTGGTCCGGTGCCGTGCCCACTAACCTGGCCTCAATGAAGGCCTACAGTGGAATAAATTTTCTTTTGCTGGGCTGTCTCGGTTATGATTCAAATTACTGGCTCACATTCAAGCAAGCCCAAAAGCTTGGCGGCAGTGTTAAGGCCGGAGCTAAATCCCCTGCCTTCGTGGTCTATACCGATAGCTGGATCAGCAAGAAGAAGCGTCCTGATGGTTCCGAAGAGGTCGTAGTCCGTCGCTTTTTGAAGGTCACGCCTGTCTTCAATATCTGTCAGTGCCGGGGCATCCAGGCTCCGGAGCGGGAAGAGCATGAAATCGAGCCCCTGAGGGCATGCACTGCCTTTATGGAAGGGCTGAAGGAGCACCCACGCATCGAAACCAGTCAGCTTGCTGCTTATGTACCTTCTGAAGACAAGATTGTCATGCCCGCCATGAAGCACTTCCGGGATGCTGAGAGCTATCACGCAAGTCTCTTCCATGAGCTCACGCATTGGACCGGGGCCGCCCACAGGCTCGCCCGGCCACTTATTCACTTCACTTCCGATAGGAAAGCCTATGCCCGAGAGGAGCTGGTGGCTGAGATGGGCGCTGCCTTCCTCTGCGCAAAATGCCAAATTGATACCGCGACCATCGATAACCAAGCCGCCTATATCGATTCATGGCTCCGAGCTCTGCGCAATGATCGCCGTCTTGTTTCTGAAGCCGCCAAATCTGCTCGTATGGCGGTAGAGTATCTTGATCAGAAGGTGGCTGGCCTATGATAGACTTTGATGCAATTCCTGCAGAGCTTAAGGGGATACCCAATTGGATTCTTTGGCGATCTGAAGAAAGAATGGGGAAAATAACTAAGATTCCATATCGGTCAACCGGATCAAGAGCAAGCTCTACAGATCCTGCTACCTGGGGCGCATTTGGCTTCATCAAATCTGCTTTAGAAAGAGAACCGGACTTATGGAGCGGCATTGGGTTTGTCCTGCAATCCCCCTATGTTGGCATTGACTTCGATCATTGTATCAATGAAGATGGACAGATCAATTCAGAGGTAGCTAAAATTATTGGGAGGCTTGATTCTTATTCGGAGAAATCTCCTTCTGAAAAGGGCATTCATGTGATTGCCAAAGGGAAAATTTCTCGCAGTAGGAGGTGTCCTCTCTTTGAGATCTATCAAGGAGGACGCTACTTTACGATGACAGGCCACCGCTTGGACGGAACTCCTAATAATGTTAAGGAAAGGTATTCTGAATTACTTTCCATCTATCAAGAGACATTTGGACATGAGAAATGCATCTCAAGTGCTGGAAATGCACCAAATGCCACGTCATTGGGACCAAAATTTAGTCTGTCTAATTCGAATAAGAGATCAGTAAACGAATTGGTATTAGAGATTCAAAGACATGGCGACAAATTGATGGTTAATGGAGCAAAGGGCAGCTATTCTTCAGACATCGATGAACAAGGAGGGCAAAACCGGGCTTATTTTGATCTGCTGACGAAAGCTGTGTTTGCTGAGTCTGAAGAGACGATGGAAGTATTGAAGGTAGTAACCCGAGAACTCCATCTGATCAGAGCAATAAACCAGGGCCATCTTAAAAAAGATACAGCTGCATTAAAGCGATTTCAGATTGCGGCACAGAGATTCAAGAAGGTCGTTGCTGAAAACATGAATTCATCCGGGTCTGAGAAATATGAGATCGCCTGGATCGAGAAGAAAGTCAAGGACTTTGTGGGTGAGTTAAGCCAAATGGGAATAAATGCCCGTTCTGAAGGCCTTTTTAATGGCAACTTCATACGCATCTCAGTGAAGCCAGAAGGATTCATTGATATCTACTCCACCCCCAGAAGGCGTCCATCTCAACCTTACTCCCATGGGTTTGCTGATTTTGAATTGCAGCAGCAAATTGAGGATTTATGGATAAAGGCCCATGCGTCATCGGTTAAGAACCAGCATGTATAGAACTTGTCTTCTAAGCTTTTTAATGCCGAGTTTTGCTTTAATGGCTCATGCCCACTGGCGACTGATTTCAAGAGTTTTCGGAATTTTGCTTAATTGCAGATTGTAAAATGAAATTTTAATATATTATCAATAAATCTTAACCGAAGACGCATGGATAAAGGCCTTGCTCAGCTAAATCTGAACAAAGCACCTGCGAGAGAATGCAATGACGGCTAAATGACTGGGGGAAAGCTAACACTGTGGATAAAGGCCTGGCACCTCCGACAAAGTTCTCGATTGCGTTTTGAGTTGGAACTAGAGCTAGTCTGATTTTTTCATCGACAGTGATATTCTCTTCCTCTCTAAATCCACATCAAGCACCTTGACAGTGACCTTCTGTCTGGGCTTAATAACGTCGATTGGATTCTTCACATATCCATCCCTAAGCTTGCTTATATGCACCAGCCCGTCCTGATGCACGCCTATGTCCACAAAGGCCCCGAAAGCGGTGACATTGGTCACAATGCCGGGCAGCTTCATACCCACCTGTAGGTCTTCCAGCTTCTCAATTCCCGGGGCAAAGCTGAATGCTTCGAACTCCTTTCTTGGATCTCTTCCTGGCCTGTACAGCTCCTCTAAAATGTCCTGCAGAGTGGCTATGCCTGCTTTCTCGCTGATGTACTTTTTTAGGTCCAGATTTCCGAGCAGATCCTCATTTCTCATCAGCTCCTTTACCGAGACCCCTAAATCGTTCGCCATCTTCTCCACAAGAGGGTAGCTCTCTGGATGCACAGCCGTTCCATCCAGTGGATTATCGCTATGGCGGATGCGCAGGAATCCCGCTGCCTGCTCAAACGCCTTGGGTCCCAGGCGAGGAACCTTGCGCAGATCTTTGCGTGAGCAAAAGAGGCCGTGATCATTCCTGTAATTCACCACCGCCTCCGCCAGCTTGGGTCCCAAACCTGAAACATAGGCCAATAGCTCCCTGCTAGCGGCATTCACATCCACTCCCACCAGGTTAACACATGAGGAGACCGTTTCATCCAGGGCCCTTCGCAGAGCCGACTGGTCCACATCATGCTGGTACTGACCGACACCGATGGCATTGGGCTCAATCTTCACCAATTCTGCCAACGGATCCATGAGCCGCCTGCCTATGGAGACTGCGCCTCGCACTGTGGCATCTTCATGGGGAAACTCGCGGCGGGCAACATCCGACGTGGAATAAACCGACGCTCCAGATTCATTGACCATGATGATAGGGACATCTAGATTCAGGCCGCGCAAGAAGACCTCTGTTTCTCTGCCTGCGGTGCCATTGCCGACCGCAACCACCTCGATTCCATCCTTCTTGCAGATCTCCTGCACTTTAGCTGCTGCCTCTTCTCTCCTCTTCTCTGTATCGTGGGGAAAGATCACATGGCTCTCCTGCAGCCGTCCCAGCCTGTCGATCACTGCTACCTTGCAGCCGGTTCGAAACCCCGGATCCACTGCCAAGACGCACTTCTGACCCAAGGGAGGATCTAAGAGTACCTGGCGTAGGTTTTCAGAAAAGATCTCTATGGCCTTCTCCTCCGCATGGGCGCGAGCGGCGGCAAGAGTCTCGTTCTCCATGGAAGGGCCTAGAAGCCGTAGATATCCGTCCTTTGCTGCTTGCCTCACCTGGTCGGCAGCCAGCCCATCTCTCTTTATGAAAAGCTCTTCTAAAACGGCCAGTCCATCTTCCTCTGTCGGGGCTACATGAAGGCTCAAGACTCCAGCCCGCGCTCCTCTCAACATGGCCAGCAGCCTATGTGGGCTTGTTCGGGTGACAGGCTCGGACCAGTCCAGATAGTCCCTGAATTTTGAAGCATCTGCTTCTTTGCCGGCAGTGGCCACAGATCGGAGGATACTCTGCGATTGATAGAGAGCCCTCATCCTGCTTCGCGCCTCGGCATCCTCGCTCATCCACTCGGCCATAATGTCCCTTGCCCCAGTCAGGGCTTCTTTTGCGGAGGCGACGCCTTTCTCGGGATTGACAAAAGCAATAGCCTCCCTTTCCGGGTCCAGGTCGCCACGGTCCTGAGCAAAGATTTTTTGGGCCAGTGGCTCCAGGCCGCGTTCTTTCGCCGCTGTGGCCCGGGTCTTCCTTTTAGGCCGGAAAGGAAGATAGATGTCCTCCAGTCTGGGCAGCGTATCCGCTGCCAATAATTTTTCTCGCAGATCATCTGTGAGCAAATTGCGCTTGGAGAGAGAATGAAGGATGGCTTCTCTCCTCTCTTCGAGCTGTCTGAGGCGAAAAAGAAGATCACGTATCGTGGCAATTGCCACCTCATCTAGATTTCCTGTAGCCTCTTTTCGGTATCTGGCAATGAATGGCAGCGAAGCACCGCTGTCCAGCAAGTCTATAGTGGCCTGGACCTCTCTCTCATCCAGGGACAGCTGTAGAGCTATTTTTGCAGTTTGAGATTCGGGCATATCGCATCCTTCCTGGGATGCAGAGATCAAAAGGGTTCTTGCAGCCAATGGCCACGGCATATGCTGCTCAGGACATCCCAACCTTCAACGCGCTGGCGGATCAATGGAACGCCTGGGGAAAATCGAAATGTAGTAGTGCTTATGGTGTAGATGTAAGGGGGGATGAGACGAGGAGACCATTCTCCGCGTGGCCGATCAGTTCGAGTGGGCGGATTATCCCGCTCTTAAACTTCGGTCCTTTGATGAGCGCCTCTTCTCGCATGGTATGGCCTGGCACCGGAGAGCCTTGAGGATTACACCAGATGGTCTGTATTGCAGCTAAGCTGTCCAGAGATAATATTTGCTTATTTGGTCATGTTATACGGCTTATTGACCATCTAGGGCCTCCAGGAAGCTGGGCTTGCGTTGCCTGTATACGCTGCTGAGTGTAAGTCGGCCCATTGGCAGAACCTATAAGACGTCTCAGATCCTGTAACCAATGGGATTTATCATGAAAATTGCTCGCATGGTGTTTCTAGGGATAATGCTCTTGGTTCTGGCAGTACCATTTTCCACAGCCGCAGAGATTAATGTGTCCAAGCTGATCGTGCAGGGTGAAGGAAAAGTCACCGCCGCTCCGGACAAGGTAACTGTTGTACTGGGAGTTGAAACCCGGGATTCCAGTGCAGCTAATGCTGCATCGGAAAATGCTCAGCTGATGAATGAGACCTTAAACGCATTGCTAGCCGCTGGAGTTAACGAAACTGAAATCCAGACCAGTAGCTACAGCCTGAGAACAGCATCACAAGATGAGCCAGTTTTAGCCGGGACAAGGCAAAAAGCTCCTGAATTTCTAGCCACTAATCTCGTAACTGTGAACCTGAACAATACCACAGATGTTGGGAAGGTACTGGATGCTGCGGTCTCAGCCGGTTCGAATACCATCCAGGAGGTTAGCTTTGACCTAAAAGATGCCCAGCCGCAACAAGACCTGGCTCTGACCTTGGCTATTGAAGACGCCAGCCGAAAAGCAGAGGTCGCAGCGGAGGCAGCTGGCGTAAAGCTAGGCCGGGTGCTGGAGATTTCGGAAGGCTATGGATATGTGGCTACAAAATCTCAAAGTGCCGTCTTTGATGGGGCGACACCCATTCAGCCTGGCCAGATGGAGATCACTGCCAGCGTAACCATGACCTACGAGATATCTTGAAGCAAGGCAATATGAGCAGCCTCATCTCTTTTTCTTGGCCTCACTTAAATTTTATAGGAGCAAAAAATTTTTAACGAGAAAACGAGGAGACTATATATACAAATTAGGGCTATTATAGAAACCCATCCATCTCCGCACCTCCTGCAAAACACTTAATTAATTATATTATATTTGATTTAATATCTTGAATTGTTATCTAAGAGCCCGAGAGCTTTTCCAAGATGGATGCCCAGGTTGCCCTAAAGAGGCGAAGCCCTGTGGATCAAGATCTGAATATCGAAGAATGCGGGGGGCGAGTGCCGGCGCAGCTTCTTGGTGATGGGGTGCTGCGGCCCGTACTCTTGCTCCCTAGAGCAGAGATGAGGCCAAGTCCTTAAAAGAGATCGCCCATGACATGAGCTGGAGATGGGGCTATGTTGACCAGGAGCGCAGGCAGAGAGAAGAAGGGCACAGATTCTGCTATAACGCCTACTGGAAGACTGAGCCGGCGGGCGGGAAGGGCGGCGTCAGCGCGTTTGAATGAGTCATCTGGCCCTCCTGCCGCCAGCTCCTAGAACTTAAACTCAACTTCCACCAGCTTTGCTCCCTGTCTCTGCTCTTCTTCCACCGCGACCTTCGAAAGCTTAAAATGATTGAAAGGTGCTGTGTTGAATAAAGTTTAAATTCCATCGCTACTATTATTAATTGGGGATATCAGCGA
>MTKX01006421.1_pt1 | contig 18261 bp, 21 predicted proteins | sample 1042771 | NCBI WGS metagenome assembly MTKX01 (sample SAMN06212183, study PRJNA360534) | anaerobic digester metagenome | biome: Wastewater treatment plant; material: sludge; isolation source: anaerobic digester fed with sludge from wastewater treatment plant | place: Denmark: WWTP Randers ... | reverse complement strand
AATAATAAAATTTTTTGTTGATCTGAATCCTCTGGAGCTATTCTGGCTGCCTCAGGATTCAAGCCCAACACAGAAAATAGCGAGGAGCCGAATGTATGCACTTATAGCACATCGGCATGTGGCCACGTTATCCACAAGATCCGCACCGGCTCCCGGCAGCCCCGAAGGCCCCGCCCGCGCGCGCGGGAGAGGGCGGCGGGCTCAGGAAGGCTTACCGTGGCTGAAAGCGGGCTGGCAGCCCTCGCAAATGTCCACCAGCTCTGAGCTTCTGGGGAATAGGCAAAGGCATCTGTCAATCCATTTTGAGGAGAAAGACGCTACGCCCTTCTCCCAGAATCCTCTTGCCGCATCTGTGAGACTATGGGATACATGTTTAAGTAGATGGGCGGAAAGTTGCGGCCTGCATATCTCCTAATCAATTTGAATCCAAAATTTTCATAAAATCCAAGAGATTCTTGTTTTGAGTCCAGGGTTATGTATCTGCACCCGATTTCATTAGACAGCTGATAGACCTTGCCTGTAGCCCAAAATAGCAGAAAGCGACCTATGCCACGTCCTTCAAACTTTTCCTCAACTGCCAATCTGGCAATTTTTATGGAAGGATAGCGAGGATAGGGATAGTCTGCCAAGCCATCATCTTTTTCTATAAGCTTGACTTCAATCGTATCCGTGACAAGAGCCAGGTATCCCAGTATGGTGTCATGCCAGAGGCAGAGATAGGTCCTGCTTATCAGATCCTCTTGGGATTTTTTTTGCGTCACTCTTCAGGAAATCGTTTAGGTCGTCATTTCTGCAATGAAAAGACGAGAGGTCGTGTGTCTCTCTTAGATACTCTACTCGAAGCTCATCAAGGGGAAAGGGCTTCATGAAACAGGATGCTCTTCGTATATCCTGATGGCTTCCCGAAACATCTCCATCTGCTCTTTAGTGGGCTTTTTGGGGTTCCTGATATCCTCTAAAAACTCTTCTGCATCCTCGCCTTCCAGGATTAAGCCCAATTCTATTGGCCGTGCCATTCCAGTATGCCTCTTGTATTCTTATGCTGATGGTAGGATATGAATCTTTGGACAGACGTTTGCTGCTCACATCTGACAACTGAACCGGCGCCGATCTAGGCGGCGCGCATGCAGGGCGCCGGCCATGCTAGCGGTCTTACCCCAGTTCTCGGATTTATTTGAGCTCAACATTCCTGCCCAGTTTTACGATTCCTGCATACTTTTCCAGAATCTCTTCCTGATCGTCCTTCCGGGATAGAGCAGCATCTTTGTCCTTATTCAGACCAGATCACATCCTTTTCCACATAGGGCCTGATGCGAGAATGAAGCCCTCCAACTGTGACCAGATCAACCTCTCTGCCCAAGAGATCCTCCAGGTAAAAGGATAGGTCCATGAAGTTCCTGAAGGTCGGCTTCTCGAACTCCACCAGGATGNNGTCTATGTCGCTTGATGACTTCTGCTCGCCTCGGGCATATGAGCCGAAGAGGCCGATCCTCTTAACCGCAAATCTGGCCTTGATCTCTCCGGCATGGCTTCTGAGAAGATTGATTATCTCCATGTTCTCTATCGAGAAAATGGTTTTCCAACGCTAAAAGCATTGCTCTTCTCTATCTCTTCAGCCGCTCCGCTCGCACCGGCTCCCGGCAGCCCCGGCGGTCCCGCACGCGCACGGGAGGGGGCGGCGGGCTCATAAAGACACATGATGGCATTAGCCGGAAAGGCTATAGTTGACGCCTTGAACAGTTGGCTAGCATTAAGTATATTTTCCGGTTATCTCTACTAAATCAGGAGGGCATTCCTATGGCAAAAAAATAAATATCCGAGTGTCATTATCTCTTCGGATAATCTATGCAAAAGAACGTCGTCATAAAGCTCTTTAAAGCAATTGAAGGAGATTTGCAGAATCCTAATTCATCTTCAGCCGTGCATGGAAATATAAATAAATCTATTCAATTGGCAGTTGATTTCTTTGGAATTTCGAATGACCATTATTCAACTCTATTGAAAGCTACAAATTACCCATATGATATGGCAAGGGAAATAGCAGTCGCGGAAATCAAAGCTATTATAGCAGAGTTGGAGGAAAAATCAACTCAAAAGCCAATTATTGAAGGCTCAATCAGGTCACCAATAGATGTTCTTCTTTCTGATAAAACAAAAAATTTAGGTTCCACAAGACCTGTGAAAGAAAATAATATTAACAAGGTATTTATTGTACATGGTCATGATAGAGAGATGAAAAATGAGGTCGCTAATGTTCTACTAAAATTAAAATTAAAACCAATAATTCTTCATGAACAACCCGATGAAGGCAGAACAATTATAGAGAAATTTGAAATGCACTCGGATGTAGATTTTGCAGTAATTTTGCTTTCTCCAGATGATTTCGCATTTTCAAGTGGAGCTTCTCCAAAAGAAGGAAAATATAGAGCTAGGCAAAATGTTATTATGGAGCTAGGATATTTTATTGCGAAATTAGGGCGCAATAGGGTTGTAACTCTATATAGACAGAATAATAATTTTGAAATACCTTCAGAGTATTTGGGTGTATTATATAAACCATACATCGGAGATTGGAGATATAAATTAGCCGATGAAATGAAAAAGATAGATCCCAGGATTGATAAAAACTTATTATAAAAATATTGTTGCTTAGGAAGATCCTGGCTTAATCATAGCCTTTTATTCACATCGAATCTTGAATGGAAAAAGAGGGGTTTGGGAAAAATTTTTACTGCGGCAGCAGAACCGCTGCTGCCTGCAGTGCCCAGTCGATGAATCCATCCGGGAAGACGCCTATCCAGACCACGGCCAGCATGGTCAAAACCAGCGCCACCACATATCCCTTCTGCTCGGCGATCTTGGGGCCGGCCGGCTCCTTGAGATACATGTAGCTGATGATCTTCAGGTAGTACACCAGCGACAGAGCGCTGTTCAATATGGCCAGAACCGCCAGCCATACCAGGCCGGAGTATATGGCCGAGCTGAAGAGCACGAACTTGCCTATGTATCCTGCCGTGGGGGGAATTCCCGCCAGCGCAAACATGAAGATGAGCATGCAAAACGCTGTTATGGGCGCCCTCCGGGCGAGACCGGCATAATTGGATATGTCGTCCGGGTCGGTATCGCTTCCCTGGGCCACCATTCCTGCCACCTGGGCCGTGCCGATGAAGGCTCCCGTCTTCATTAGAGCATGTCCCAGTATCAGCAGCAGTGCGCCTGCTATGCCCAGATGATCGGCCCGGATCATGCCCATGTTGAAGACATTGACCGGGTCCGCCCCGTAGGCCGCTCCCACCACAACAAAGGCTATGGCGATGTAGCCGGCCTGAGCTATGGAGGAGTAAGCCAGTATGCGCCGCACATTGTTCTGCCAGCAAGCGGCCAAATTTCCCAGCGTCATGGTCACAGCCGCCAGTATGGCGAAGGCCATGTACCACTCCAGCCGCAAGGCCACCAGGGCAATGATGATCACCCGGAAGGCGGCAGCGAAGCCCATCTTCTTGGAGCCGGCGGCTAGCAGAGCGCTGACCAGAGCCGGTGCGCCCTCATAGGTATCCGGAGCCCACATGTGGAAGGGAACCAGAGCCATCTTGAAGGCGAATCCGACGATGACAAAGATCAGAGCCACAAGAGTAGCCGGCCCGAAGTCGGCTACCGATGCAGCCGCTATCTCTGCCAATCGGGTCGATCCGGTCATGCCGTAGAGCAGAGAGAAGCCGAAGAGCATGAAGGCCGAGGCCACTGAGCCGAAGATGAAGTACTTCATGGCCGCCTCAAGGTTCTTCTTGGTTTTATCGAAGGCCGCCAGGGCATATGTGGACAGGCTGGCCAGCTCAAAGCCCACAAACAAAGTTACGATGTCTATGGAGCTGGATACAACCATCATTCCCACTGTGGCCAGCAGGACCAGCGCATAATATTCGTCCGCTCCCTTTCCGGTGTACTTGGACAGAGAGGCAATCACTACCAGCAGAGAGACCACCAAAAAGACGGCCTTGAAGAACTGGGACAGGGCGTCTACAGAGATGGTATCAAAGAAGAACAGGGCCGGCTTGAGGGTCAGGTTGCTGGCCACTATGGCAAGGGCTGCCACCAGGCCTGCTGCGCTCAAGATTCCCATCATCTTGCCGCTGTTCTTCATCAATGACCCCAGCAGTATGATCAATACCGCCAGGACCGTGAGGAGCGCTTCTCCCCAGAGTGGGGCGTAGTGCATCAAATCCACTTCAGATCACCCCCATCTGGGAGAGGGTCATAACCGGCTCCATGAGCTGATTTGCAGCGGTTCCCATCATATCCGTGATCAAGCCAGGCTGCAAGCCGAATAGCAGAGAGAGCACTATGATCATGGCCATGGAGAACAGCTCATAGGCGTGCGGGTCATGAACATCCATATACTTCCTCAATATCGGTCCGAACATGGCCTTCTGCATGGCCCACAGGTGATAGGCTGCGGTTGTGGCCACGCTCAGGAAGACCACGATCATGGTGTAGGTGGGCAGGCTGGGGTATGAGCCGGTCAAGACCATGAACTCGGCCACAAATCCGCTCATGCCCGGCAGCCCCAATGAGGCCATGAACCCGGCCATCATGATCACCGCAAATTTGGGCATGCGATCGGCCAGGCCTCCCAGGTCACCTATGATCCTGGTCCCTACCACGTGCTGGATGGTGCCGGCAGACATGAACAGGACGCAGGTGATGATTCCATGAGAGAACTGCTGGAACATGGCTCCGGTGACGGACATCCAGGTGAAGGCCACCGCTCCCAGGGTCACAAATCCCATGTGGCTAACGGAAGAGTAGGCCACCAGCTTCTTGATGTCTTTCTGTGCCAGCGCCATGAAGGCTCCGTAGATGATGGAGATCACCGCAATTATGGCAATGATGGTCACGAATATCTTGTCCACGCTGGGAAGCATGGGCATGATGATCCGGAAGAGGCCATAGCCTCCCATCTTAAGCAGCAATGCCGCCAGCACCACCGATCCGGCTGTGGGAGCCTCGACGTGGGCATCCGGCAGCCAGGTATGGAAGGGGAAGGCGGGCATCTTGACCAGGAATCCCAAAAGCAGCCCGGCGAAGATAATGTTGAGCAGGCTGGTTGGGAATATAGTCGTATCTGCTGTAGCCGCCAGCAGCGTCAGCATATCGAAGGTCCTTCCTCCCTCCGGGGTCTGATAGGTAAAGTACAGGGCGAATATCGCCAGGAGCATCACCAGGCTGGCCACGTGGGTGTAGATGAAGAACTTGATAGCTGCATAGTCCTTTCTCGGGCCGCCCCATGATCCTATGAGGAAGAACATGGGTATGAGCACTACCTCCCAGAAGATGTAGAAGAGGAAGAAGTCCAGAGCAGTAAAGACACCTAAAACTCCCACCTCATTCAGCAGGAGCAGGGCAAAGTACTGATTGGGCTTCTTGGTCTCTCCCCAGGAGTAGATTATCACCAGCACCGATACTATGGTCGAGAGCAGAACCAGGGGAAATCCTATTCCATCGACGCCAAGGGTGTACTTGACCCCTATGGAGGGAACCCAGTCATAGCTCTCCACGAACTGCATGATCTTGGAGGTCTTGTCGAACTCCATATACATCTGCAGGGACAGGTATAGAGGTACAAGTGAGGCCAGAAGGGCCACGAACTTGGCTTTGCTTCCCGCACAGAAGGATATCACCGCTCCCAGAAGGGGAATGGCAATCATTAGCGAGAGTGCGTTTGAGATCATACCAGCCCCACCTCCATGGCCTTCATAGCCAGAGCAATAACAACCACCAGCACCACAACTCCCAGTACCAGAGCAGTGACATAGTTCTGCACTATGCCCGTCTGAACCTTTCTTACATGTTGAGCGAATCCCATGACCCAGGACGATAGCCAGTTCAGCCATCCATCCACCAGCTTGATGTCGATCATATTGCAGATCAACGCCGTGCCGTAGACCAGGGTCTCGGCAAACCAGCCGGTGAGAATCTCATGCTGATAGTATCCCTTGAGCAAAGTCTGCCTGAGGGGATCTTTGTCTCCTGTAACCTGGCTGGGATCGAATTTCTTGATTTTATCCCAATAGAACAGCCCGGCAATCAATATGCCGCCTATGGCGATCACTATCGGCAGATAGTGTATATACCAGGGCAGATGGTGCTCCTCTTCTCCGGCATGCTCTCCCTCTGCCGCTGCATGCTCTTCCTCCGCAGCGCCATGCCCTTCTTCAAGAACATGGCCGCCGATGATGCCAAGCTCGGCAAAGTCGAGATCATAATGCTCGAAGTTGGAGTCGAGATACTCATAGAAGTCGGTCTGAGTGGCAATTCCAAAGCCTGCTGCAAATACGGCAAGTATCACCAGCGGCCCCAGCATAACCCAGGGAGACTCGTGTTTGCCGTAATTGGACCTCTCCTTTCCGGTAAAGACTGAGAACCACATCCTGAAGGTGTAAATAGCAGTCAGGACTGCAGCCACAACCAGGAATATGTAGGGCAGGAAGTTGATCATTGTGCCGTACTCATAGGCGATCATTATGATCTCGTCCTTGGTGAAGAATCCCGTGAACATGGGAAATCCAGCCAGAGAGAGAGAGCCAATGAGCATGGTGTACATTGTCCATTTCATGTACTTTCCAACCCCGCCCATCTCCCGCAGGTCATTGGTGTTGACCGCATGGATGACCGAGCCGGCGCAGAGGAATAAGAGCGCCTTGAAGAAGGAGTGGCCTATGAGGTGGAACATGGACACGCCCACGGCCATGGCCCCTACGGCTGCTCCAACGCCCAGTCCCGCCATCATAAAGCCGAGCTGTGAGACGGTGGAAAAAGCCAGCACCCTCTTGATGTCAAAGGCGGTTAGACCCATGGTTGCAGCAAAGAGAGCTGTGAATGCACCCACTGCTGCCACTGCCGTCAGCCCGTGGGGAGCGGCGTAGAACAGGGGAAACATCCTGGCCACCAGATAGACACCGGCTGTAACCATGGTCGCAGCATGGATCATGGCCGAGACGGTGGTGGGGCCTTCCATGGCATCGGGAAGCCAGACATGCAGGGGGAATTGACCTGATTTGCCCACAGCGCCGCCCAAAAGTCCCAGGGCGATGAGCGTAAGCTGATCACCGGGTATGGCAGCGATATTGGCATAGATCACCGGGAACTGCAATAGGTACTCGCCCGGCTTTAGAGCAATGTTCAGGCTGGCCAGGTTGTTGTAAAGCAGGATAATGCCCGCCAGGAACAGAACATCGCCCACCCGCGTGGTTAAAAATGCCTTCTTGGCTGCCGCAGCCGCAGAGGGCTTTCGGTACCAGAAGCCGATCAGAAGGTATGAGCACAGTCCCACCAGCTCCCAGAATATGAAGAGCTGGAGAAGATTATCCGCAAAGACCAGGCCCAGCATGGCAGCCGAGAACAGGGCTGCCTCGGCAAAGTATCTTGCCGCGCCCGGGTCGCCGTTCATGTATCCATTTCCGTATATGTGGATCAATGTGACCACAAAGGATACCATGAGAAGCATCACAAGCGCCAGCGGATCTATTAATATGCCCACATTAAATTCGGCAAACCAGTGCATGGACTGATGGACGATCTCATGGGGATAGGTCTCAAGGAATATTCCCAGAGATACTATGAAAGCGCCAAGGGTTGCCAGGACGGTGATAAAGCCTCCGCCCCTGGGCAGATGCCATCCCAGAAAGAGGCATAGCAGAAAGGCCAGTACGGGAAGGGCCACTATCAGATATGCATAATCGGCATACACAGCTTACCACCTCATGGCGTTGATGTTGTCCAGGTCTATGGTTCCATAAAGCCTATACAGTGCAATCAGTATGGCAAATCCGACGCCTGCTTCAGCCGCAGCCAGCGCAATGGAGAACAGGGCAAAGACCTGGCCGTTCACATTGGGCTGGGAGGCCGAGAAGGCGACGAGATTGATGTTGGCGCTATTGAGCAAGAGCTCGATGCACATCATCAGCTTGATACCATTCTTCTGGGTGACCAGGCCGTACAAGCCGATGGTGAACATCGCTGAAGCCAGCAGTATATAAAGCTCCAACGGTATCATTGAAGAATCTCCCTCCTTGTCATATTCTGTCGCCCTCCTCAGGCCGCCTCCTTACGTGCAACGCAAATTGCACCAACCAGAGCAGCCGTCAAGACTAGGGCCAATATCTCGAAGGCGAAGACGTAAGAGGTGAAGATCTCAAATCCCACGTCTCCAATGCCGCTCTCCGGCATCCTCAAACCCTCCCGGGGCTCGAAGCTGTATGCCTGTTTCTCGCTCTCACCCCAATCGGATAAGGAGAGCGAGGCAAATAGAGCCGCCAGGAAAGCCAGGGTAATGATAATGATCTTATACTTCGCCATGGGATTCCTCCAAAATCGTCTTCTTCGTAAGCATTACAGCGAATAACAGCAGCACGCCCACCGCTCCGATGTACACCAGAACCTGAGCCACTCCTACAAATGTGGCATTCAGCATTATATAGAGCGCAGCCACCCCTGCGAATGATCCCAGCAGGTATAGTGCGCTGTGCACTATATTTCTGGCATATACCACCATGGCGGAGAGCAGCAGGATTATGGCTGCTAAGACCAGGAAGGCTACGAGCTCAATGGCAAATCTTATGTCAAAGGCCAGCAGCTTTTCCAGGACCTCCTTGGCCCATGGCGAGAATAAGACTATCAGCGCCAGGCCGCCGAAGATAATACCCAATGCCGCCAGCAAGACCAGCAGCTCAAAGATGGTTCGAATTACATTTGCTCCCGATTTTTCCGACATCAGGCAGCACCTCCTTCCTTAGGCTTGGCCGCGCTGTCGTTCTCTTTCTTGGGGGCAGCAGCGCCTTCTTTGGCTGGCTTCTTGGCTGCGCCCTCCTTTGCTGCTCCCTCTTTGGCTGCCGCCTTCTTGGCCGCCGCCTTCTCTGCAGCAATTCTCTTGGCCTCAGCCTCCAGATCAGCCACCTCTTTGGCAGAAAATCTCTTGGTGGACAGGAAATCAGGGCCCTTTACAAGGTCCTCTCTGTTCCAGCCGGCCATGATCACCTTTTTGCCCATCTTCAGGCATTCCACCGGGCACTCGTCCACACACAGGCCGCAGAACATGCATCTTCCATAGTCTATCTGCGGAAACTGCATCTTTTTGTTCTTGAGGGGACTTCCGAACTTGAAATTGACCATCTCAATGCAGCTATTAGGGCAGACCCTGGCGCAGGTTCCGCAGCCGATGCATATGGTGGCGTCAAGCTCATGAATGCCTCTCTCCGCATCGGGAAGCTCCATCATGAATTCGGGATACAGCCTAGTGACTTCTATCTCCCGGGTAGCGGTCTTAAGAGGCCAGGTGAAGTTCTTTATCATCTTTCTCTTTAGCATCTATAGCCACCTCATGCAAAGTAAGACCCTATTATCACTGCCCATCCCAGATTCAGGAGGGACAGTGGCAGCATCCACTTCCAGCCCAGGTCGGTAACCTGATCGATTCTCAAACGGAAGAGCGCAGCCCGGATCAATATCACGAACCAGATCACAATGATGACCTTCATCAGCAGCCAGATCAATGGCGAGACCATATCCAGAAGTGGTATGGGAATGATCGGTCCATGCCAGCCTCCCAGGAACAGGAGTGATAGCAGAATGGATCCCAAAAGGAAGTTGTTATACTCCTGGAAATAGAGCAGACCCCATCTGATTCCGCTGTACTCGGTGCTGTAGCCGCATATGATCTCTTCCTCGGCCTCGCTCTGGTCGAAGGGAACCCTTCCCAGGTCTGTGACCAGGGCGATGATGAAGATTACAAATCCCAGCGGCTGGGCAAAGGCATACCATACCGTCTGGCTCTCCACTATCTCCACCAGATTGAGGCTGTGGGCCATGACTGCTACCGATATGACGCAGACTCCCATGGGAACCTCATAGGCGATCATTCTGGCAATCGCCCGGAAGGCACCCAGGATGGAGTACTTATTGTTTGAGCTGTAGCCGGCCATGAAAACAGCTATGGACATTATGGAAAGAGCTGCTTCCACATAAAAGGCGCTGATATCCATATTGGCCACAACCAGGGGGTAATTCTTTCCTCCGATGTGAAGCGCCCCAAAGGGTATGGCTGCAGCCACGAGCATGGTGCCGGCAGAGGCGATGATGGGAGCCCAGACATAGACGCCCTTGTCAACGTCTTTAGGAATTACATCCTCTTTTGTAAACAGCTTGATGGCATCGGCGCCTAATTGCAGAATGCCCCATCTTCCGCCCACTCGATTGGGGCCGAACCGGTTACAGAAATCGCTCATGACCTTTCTGTCCGCCCAGATCACCAGCATGGCACCGACATTGACCACGGCAGAAAGCACCGCAGCCCCGATTATGCCTATGATCAGGGCGAATATCGCCGGCTCCTGGGCGGCAAACTGAGTGATGATCTCGATTATTCCGTCCAAATCCTCTCCCTCCTACCTGTCCGATTCAGATGGGCAGCCGTCCATGCTTCCGGTTATTGCCACCGCATCTGCAAGATAGACCCCTTCCAGAACCGGAGTCAAGGTCTGGAATGTAGCATAGAATGGCCCCCTTACCTTTACCCGGTAGGGCTTGTCTCCACCATCGCTGATCACATACATTCCCATCTCGCCCCTGGGATTCTCGACCCGATAGTAGGCCTCCCCAGCAGGAATCTTCTTGGGGATCTTGGCCTCGGTCTTTATCGGTCCGGAGGGAATTCTGTCCAGACATTGCTCTATGATATGAATGCTCTCCAGGATCTCCTTCATCCGGACCTCGATCCTGTCCGCAGAATCTCCTCTGGTTCCGGTTATTATCTTGAAGTCCAGCTCCGGATAGACCAGTATGGGATCCTCCCTTCTCATATCGTAGGGCACTCCAGTCGCCCTTAATACCGGTCCGGCGCAGCCAATTCTCTTGGCCGTCTCGGGGGAAATGGAGCCGATATTCTCCATTCGAGCATGGTAAATCGGGTCCTGGGCGAAGAACTCTATGAACTCCTCTATGCGTGATCTCATATAGGGCAGATCCCTCTTACATGCCTCGGCAAAGCCCTCCGGCAGATCGTTTCGCACCCCTCCGAAGCGCACAAAGGAATGAGTCAGCCGGGCACCGGTGACGCTCTCGATCAATGAGATGATCCTCTCTCTGTCGATGATCATGTACTGCCAGGGGGCGAAGCCCACCCCTGCAATCAATGTCAGGAACTCGCCCGTCCCTATCAGATGGCTCTGGATTCTGGATAGCTCTTCCAATATGACCCGGATGTACTGCGCTCTCTCCGGAACCTCAAGTCCCAAGAGCCTCTCCACTGCGCCGCAGTAGCACTCGTTGTTGTTAAGAGACTCCACATAGCACATCCTATCGGTGTAGGTCAAGCCCTGCAGCCAGGATCGATTCTCCATGATCTTTTCTATGCCCTTGTGGATGTATCCAATATCCAGGAAGGCCTTCTTAACCCGCTCTCCTTCTACCAGCACATCGAGCAGGAATGGCCCGGGAACCATGGCATGCTGGGGACCCAGATGCATGATCATCTCCGAGTCGGACTTGATCTCCATCTCCTCCCTCTCACGGAAGGTGGGATACTTGGGCCTCTCCTTGGGCACAGTTCCCGCCTCCACCTCGGCTGGAGTGGGCGGGAAGTAGTATTCTGTATATCCCTCCGGTGTGGTGATGGCCACCGCTCTCTCTCCCGTGGTATAGTCCGGATAGCCCTTGAAGTCCTTTCTCCAGGGCCAGACCCCTACCAGTGGATCGGATAGGAGCAATGGATAAAGTCCGGAATGTCCCTCGAAGTTGATGCCCAGCATCTCCCAGATCTCACGCTCATACCAGTTGGCGTTCCAGTAAAGGCCGTTAAGAGATGGAACGGACGGATTGTCCCGGGGCGTTTTGACCTTGAGCATGGCCACCACATTATGAGCTCCGTGGCTGGCCATGATCTCCACAACCTCCATCTCATTTCGGGCGATCCAGTCCACGCCAGCACTGCCCGAGTAATGATCGAAGTCGAGCTTGTCCGTCAGATGTTTGCAGACATCCAAGATCTTCTTGGAGTCAATGGTGGCCCAGAGCCTGCTGTCCGATTCTACCCTGGAGTCTAAAACAGCTCCTGGAAATGCGGATTGAATCGAGCTCAGGACCTCGCTTGCTGTTGTCAAGAAAAGATCCCTCCCTCAGTAGTCCCGCCTGTCCTTGCGCTGCTTGATCTTCTCCTGAAGATTGATCAGGCCCTCCAGGAACTGCTCCGGCCGGGGCGGACAGCCCGGTATGAAGACATCGATGGGGAAATAATCGCCCGTGTTCTGAACGATATTATAAGAATCATAGAAGGGTCCGCCGGATATGGCACACTCGCCTATAGCGATGCACCATTTGGGCTCAGGCATCTGCTCCCAGAGGTTCTTGAACACCGGCAGGTACTTGCGGGTCAAGTAGCCGGAGATGATCATAACATCCGTCTGTCTCGGTGTGTTCCTGGGAATGCAGCCGAATCTGTCGCTGTCATAGGGCGCAGCGCCGAAGACAAACATCTCCACTCCACAGCAACCCATGGGCTGCATCAAGAAATATACTGAGTTCTTTCGTCCCCAGTTAAAGATATTCTTGATCGGTCCCATCTGGATGATCTGATGAATCTTCTCCGTAGTGGTGAACCAGACCTCAGCCACGGGCTGTCCGAATATGGTCCACTTCTCAATCTCCTCATCGATTGCTACGGGTACGGGTATGACGTCGCTTATACCCAACGCAAAGCCTCCTTCTTGATAGCATAGATAAGTCCTACCAGCAGTACCAGGATGAATAGGAGCATCTCGAAGACGGCATAGTTCATCAGCCCGAAGACCATGAACTTCTGCATGGCCTCATTCGCATAGACATAGATCCAGGGATATAAAAATAAAACCTCAACATCGAATATCACAAAAACGATAGCGAAAAGGTAATATTGAACGCTATACTGGATCTTAGCGTCGCGGATTGGCTTCAGGCCACCTTCGTATATCGATAGCTTTTGGCGCTTCGGCCTGTTTGGGGCTATCACTTTGATAGCGGCTAAAGCAGCAATGGGCACTATTGCTCCCATTATCAAAAATATAATAAGTGGTATATAATTAACCACTGCCATCGGTTCGCCGGCCATTGTTTATCCTCCGTAAAAGCTAAACATAAGGCTTGGTATAAAAGGTTTATGAGAAAAAATTTCGCATTGCATAAGTTCAATCAGGACTTTCCGGGACGTTTTGAGGGAATATTATCATGATCAAGGTGATTAAATGGAGATAGTGCATCAATTGCAGTTAGAGCCGGGGATGAGCATCAGTTCCTTGCTGAAAGGTATGAGAAAGTGCGGCTTTGGGGCGAGAAGGCTCTCTGAAGCCATGTCCATCTGTGAGGAGATGCTCTCCAGAGATTGCACCAGGTTCCTGACGGTATCCGGCGCGATGGTACCAGCGGGAATGAGAGAGATCGTCTCCGGGTTGATCAGAGGAGAGCATGTGGATGTGCTGGTGACCACCGGAGCCAATCTGGTCCACGATATTATTGAGTCCTTCGGCTGCCACTGTCTGGGATCTGCGGAGTCGGATGATGCCGCTCTGCGGGAGGAGGGCAAGAGCCGCATCTATGATGTCTTTCTCCGGGATGAGGACTTTGTCGCTTTTGAGGAATTGATGCAGAGGATCCTTCCCGATACGGACAAAGTGCTGTCCGGCCGAGAGCTGATGACCATCTTGGGAAGTCAAATCGAGGATAGAAGGTCCATACTGCGATCTGCCTATGATATGAATGTGCCCGTCTTCTGCCCCGCTCTTCCCGATTCCATGATTGGGCTGCAGGCCTGGATGCACGGCCAGACCAGGAAGCTCAATGTGGATGCCTTTGCCGATATCAAGGAGATGGTAGACATCTGCTATGCCTGCCAGAGAGCAGGAATACTGATTGTGGGCGGGGGGACTCCAAAGAACTTTGCTCTCCAATCCATGTTGCTTTCGCCGCAAAGCTTCGATCTCGCGATACAGCTTACCACGGACACCCCGGAGAACGGGGGGCTCTCCGGAGCCACTCTCTCCGAGGCAGTATCCTGGGGCAAGATCTCGGAGAAGGCCAGGTTCGTAACCGTCTATGGCGATGCCACCATCACCCTGCCCCTGCTGGTAATGGGGGCATTGGAAGGGCTGGAAAAGATGAATAAATGAGAGAGGTCACAGATGGGAAGATCAAATCAGGGGGCTTTCAAGAGAAGGCTGGGAATGCTTCTGATCATCCTCTCATTTGCCTTTTATGGCATACTTTTGCTGGTGCCTTTTGCCCCCTTTTCCGCCGGGAGGAAGGTGATCTTATCCTCAATTCTGGTGGTTCTCGGAGAGGCCTCCTTTTGGATAGCAGCCCTGATTCTGGGAAAAGAATTAATAAAAAATTTTAAAAATATTTTCCAGAGAGAATAGCTAAAAGATGCATGGAGATGGCTGCGAAGGCCGGGAAAATAAACCTAAAAAAAGGCGGTTTATGAATTGCAGAGATCCTGGCCGATCAACTCAGCAATGCACATCATATGATAAGCGGGAAAATGAAAAATGCAAAAGATAATTAGCATTGAGGCCTGATGATATCAGGAGGTCGTCTTTCTTGGAGATAGTTGTGGGAATAAGCGGGGCGTCGGGAGTGCAGTACGGCATCAGGCTGCTTCAGGTTCTCAGGCATAAGGGCTGCATCACCCATCTGATATTAACCGATTCAGCAGCCAAGATCATTGAGGTGGAGACCGATTACAAAATATGGGATGTAGAGGCCTTGGCCGATCATGTCCACCCGCCGCACGACTTTGCCGCTTCCATAGCCAGCGGTTCGCATCTATTCGATGCCATGGTCATAATTCCCTGCAGCATGGGAACCCTCTCCGCCGTGGCCTGCGGCTCATCAGACACCCTCATTACCCGGGCGGCAGATGTCTGCCTGAAAGAGAAGAGAAGGCTGATAATGGTGCCCAGAGAGACGCCTTTGAGTTTGATCCAGATTCGCAATATGGCAGCAGCGGCTGAAGCGGGGGCGATCATTCTTCCCGCCTGCCCCGCCTTTTACTCCCGGCCAGAGAGCCTGGATGAACTGGTGGATGTGCTGGTGGGCAGAGTCCTTGATCTGCTGGGTGTGGAGAACGACATATACCAGCGCTGGATGGGGCAGGCATAGACGCCATTCTCTTAATGTCTGCATAAATGAGAATCTATCTTCGAACTTTCCTCGGACTGGAGAAGAGGGAATCGCCCTCCCATCCAGCCTTATTTTATTTACGCCAGAGGAAACTGATCTCGAATCTCCTTGCTTCTCAACACCGGAAGATCCATCTGAGCTAGCAGTTCCTCCAATCTCCTTCTCTCCGGAGATCGAAGGGACTTTCTATCGAGATAGGCATAATCTGCCCCTGACTTCTGACAGGCCAGCATTAGCGCATCCAGATTGAGATTTTCTGTCTGGTAATTGGAGAAAAGGTGTCCAAAGGCCACCGAAGACTGGAATATGAGATCGGTCTCTCTGGCCACATAGTGCCCTCCACCCAGACAGAGAAAGACCGGACCCTCTTTCTCTTCCAGCGCCAGGATGGCTCTGGCTACTGCTCTGCCCGCCTGAGGATCTCGCCACTCTCTCTCAGTGCTTCCTATCTCAGCGAAAAAGCAGGGAGTTGTGACATCGGCCGGTCCATGATGGGTGGCCTCGGCGGATAGGGCATAGCCAGGAAGAGAAATATCACGCAAATTATGAAGAAAAGAGCGCAGCGCAAAAGGAGCGGCAGCAGAGAGACTGAATTTCTCTTCCTCTATTACCCCGGTAAAGTGGCCACCCAACCAGGGCAGGGCTGATTTGGCCTCATGGCGGCTGGCAAAGACAATCAACTCTGGCTTTAGCGACCGGGCAGTAAGCATCTCATCCAGGTGGGAGAAGGTGCTCTGCTTGCCTTCATGAATCACCAGCCTCCATCGACCGGAGAAGACGTAGCCTTCTCCTGTCTTCCAGTCCTGCATCTTCAGGAGGCACTCAAATATATTGAGGCTTGCCGGATCGGCTCGGGAGCAGATCACGGCAATCTCTCCCTTCAATACCTAAATCTCCTTTTCGATATCCAGCATCTTGGCTACCATGGGGGCATAATCTATCTTGATGGATCTTATCTCAGTCAAAGGCATGATCACCAGCATGGGCCGCTCTTTGATCAATCCCTGCGCCGAGAGGGTCCTCAGCTCCTTGTCCATGCGGCTCTTCAGATCGGGATAACCTATGGAGAGAAAGGCCCCGAAGATTTCACCGGGCTGGAGGTAGCTGAAGAGAGGCGCTCCGATCCTGCGGAAGGCTTGATATACAGTGGAGAGATCCTCACGATCGTGGCCGTGTCTGATCTTGACCTGATAAAATGACATCAACTCGCAGCAGATCTTCTGCCAATCCACATAAGCCTCCCGGGATAACAGGCCGCTCTGGAAGAATTTTGTCCTCTTTCCGGAGATGGTGGGGCGGGATATGCCTGTTCGGCGGGACAGCTCCAGATCGGAGAGCATGGGATACTTGACAAAGGCGTAGAGGGTGAGCTTATCCTTCTCGGTGAGGCGTCCTTCATCGTTCAAGGCCTCTTTAGGCGGCATGACCTGGACCGGAAGATCGGATCGGCTCAGGTCGAAAAGGCCGTCCACAGCCAGAGCGGCATCNNAGGCTGCGGGAGTAGAAGATTGATACCGAATCAGTATCTGTAGCAGTGTGGGAGACGCAATTGGGGTGACTCAGCCATTTCTGGTAGGGAGGAGACAGACGCCTTACCTCGAAAGGTGCAGTCGGACTGTACTTAACGAATACTGAGGTCAGGATTTCGGCACCGACAGCTTCTCCGGATGGAACATTTAAAAGTTTTATCAGCTTCCAATCTCTAAACTTTCTTTTGCTCTTGAATATGGTAGAGCGATCAACGCCAATGTTTGAAGCGAGATCTATGTCGCTGAGCCCCGGATATCTGGCAAGACCGTAAAGAACTAACCTCTCCTTTGATGTCAATTTTAGCTGCATTCAAGTATCTTATACATTTTATAAGTATTTATAGCTTGCCTAATCCTTTATTTTCAGATATATCTATCCTTCATATGCGGAGCATCAAGAGATGATTTTTTTCCAGAATACAGCCAACCAACCGGCAGAATGCACTAATGCTCCTTTGATCCGATCTGAAATGGCAGAGCAACATAAGCATCTTTTCGAAGAGAGAAGGGTCTATCGTGGCCTGGAACCACAATATCCGCAATCTCCATTATTCGGACCATGCTGGCCAGGGCCAGATTGCGGTCGGTATGTAGAGCAGGAGGGACCTTCTTTAGATAATTTCCCATCGTCGGAAGGGCGTCGCCGGCCAGGACAACAGTCTCTTCTGCCCGCACCACCACGGAGATGCTATCCGGGCTGTGGCCGGGGGTGGCCAGGACCCGGACTCCTGATGCGATCATCTCACCTTCTGCAGCTGCTGCCAGAGTTCTGGCCCGGCAGAAAAGGTGGTTGTTGCCGCAGTGATCGGAATGGCAATGGGTATTGACCAGAATATCAATCTCCTCCGGCCTTATCTGCAGCTCTTCCAATGACTGAAGGATGGCCTCTTCGTCGCCCTTCTGACCGGTATCTACTACTATCGTGCAGCCCTGGCTTACGATCAGTGTAGAGGAGGATCGAGCGTCCAGTATGACCCCTCGCTCATCCCTCTCGATCGATCCCGGCTTGAGCAGAAATACAGCAGGCATAAATGATAGAAATGATACTGCCTTCGTTCAGTCCAGATAGAGGCGATGCAGTTTCTGGTAGAGCCTCTCCACCTGAGATACCGCAGTTCCTATGTACTGATGCGGGTCGAGCAGGGATGATATCTGCTGAGCGGTAAGGTGCTGCATGACCAGGCTGTTCTCCAGGAGCACATCTGCGAGTTCCCTCTTCTCTTCGAAGGCGATCATGGAGCTCTGGCGCATGATCTCATGGGCCTGCTGGCGGCCTACCCCTTTTTTGGCCAGCTCGACCATGACATTCTCGGCCATATTCAGGCCGCGCAGCATGGTCAGGTTTTTCTCTATGTTCTCCTTCCGGAGGGTCAGCTGCTCCAGGGTACGGGTGGCCAGGCTGATGAGATGGTCGGTGAAGACGAAAGCCTCGGGAAAGACTATCCTCTCGCAGCTGCTGTTGGTCAGATCCCTCTCATCCCAGAGGGGTATGTTCTCGAAGGCGGGTATGAGCTGGGCCCGGACGATGCGG
>MTKX01005718.1_pt2 | contig 18262 bp, 15 predicted proteins | sample 1042771 | NCBI WGS metagenome assembly MTKX01 (sample SAMN06212183, study PRJNA360534) | anaerobic digester metagenome | biome: Wastewater treatment plant; material: sludge; isolation source: anaerobic digester fed with sludge from wastewater treatment plant | place: Denmark: WWTP Randers ... | reverse complement strand
CATTAATACCGACCCTCTCGAAATAGCGCTAGAAGAGATGAGACTGGGTGTAATTCCCATAACTGTAAAACGCGATCGCTATTTAGGTAGGTGAATTAGTTGGAAGAAGATGAGGTAATGACGGTATCCGGAGAATATGAGACTCTCATACCGATCGACGAGTATCTTGCCGCTGGTGTGCATATAGGTACTCAAGCCAAGACAAATGATATGATGCCCTATATCTACAGGGTAAGAACGGACGGGCTATACGTTTTGGATGTACAATCTACAGACAAGCGCATCCGCCTGGCAGCCAAGTTCCTGGCCAAGTACGATCCAGCCAATATTCTGGTGGTATCGGCCAGACAGTACGGCCAGAGGCCGGCCACCATGCTGGCCAAGTCCATAGGGGCAGCCGCCAATGTAGGCCGCTTTGTGCCCAACACCCTGACCAACCCCGCTTTCCGGGGATTCATTGAGCCCGATGTGCTCATCGCCACCGATCCCAGCGGCGATGCTCAGGCGGTCAGTGAGGCTGTGGACGTGGGCATACCGGTTATCGCCCTTTGCGATACCAACAATATGACCTCCAATGTGGACCTGGTCATACCCACCAACAACAAAGGCAGAAAAGCTCTGACCCTCATCTACTGGCTNNGGCGAAGAGGACAGGTTCAAGTACACTATCTCCGACTTCGAGATGGAGTTTTAAGTCCATGCGGCCTGCAGCTGTTGCCGGTCAGTTCTATCCAGGTAGTGGAGCGGAGCTGGAGCATCAGCTGGATGGCATGCTGCACCCGGAAAGTGAGATTGCCGTTCTGGGCGCAGTGGTCCCCCATGCCGGATATATCTATTCGGGACATGTTGCGGCTGAAGTATATTCCTGCCTGCCTAAAGCGGAAACATTTGTGATAATTGGGCCTAATCACCACGGGATGGGCTCTCCCGTAGCCCTCTCCCGGGATTCATGGATGACTCCCCTGGGCGTCGTAGAAACTGACCAGGAGATGGCCGATGCCCTGGCCGGAAGCATCATAGATTATGATGAGACGGCTCATATCTACGAGCATTCCATCGAGGTTCAGATCCCATTTCTTCAGAGACGATTTTCGGGATTCAAGATCCTTCCCATCTGCATGGGACTACAGGATGAAGAGACTGCCGTGGATGTGGGCAGGGAGATCTCTGGGGCGGCTCAGAAGCTTGGCCGACGATTGATAGTCATCGCCAGCAGCGATTTCACTCATTATGAGCCTCAGGAGAGGGCAAGATCAGTGGATGCAAAGCTGCTGGAGGCAATTCTTAATATGGATGTGCCGGAACTCTACCGCAGAGTGCAGCTCTATGATGCCTCAGCCTGCGGCTATGGTCCAATCGCGGCGACAATCACTGCTGCCTTTGGCCTGGGAGCCAAGGCCGGAAGGCTCCTGGCCTATGCCACTAGCGGGGATGTGAGCGGCGACCGCCATCAGGTGGTCGGGTACGGGGCGGTTGTCTTCTCCTGAAGGAGGCCATCCATTGACCACGGCATCGGCTCCCGGCAAGATAATTCTTTTCGGAGAGCATGCCGTCGTCTCCGGGGCTACTGCCCTGGGCGGGGCAATAGATCTAAGGGCATCGGTCTCGGTACAGGACCGGCCTGGCGGGATTGTGATAACCACTGATGACCTCCTGCTCAAGGGCTTCTCCCTGGATCTACAGTCCGGCCGGCTTTTCTCCTCCCGGGCTGCCCATGCCCTTCGTTATGTCTCGGCAGTGCTCCAGGAATTCGGTGCTCATGATGTTGAGGTCAGGATAGACTCCTCACTGCCGGCATCAGCTGGCCTGGGATCGTCAGCGGCAATAGTGGTGGCGGCAGTGCTGGCTATCAGTCGTCATCAGGGCAGCAGACTGTCTTTAAAGGAGATCGCTGCTCTATCCTTCCGTCTGGAGAGAGAGGTCCAGGACGGCCTGGCCAGCCCTACGGACACTGCTCTGGCCACATACGGCGGCTACCTGAAGATCTCAAGCCAGATCTCGCCGCTCGATCTTCCTCCTCTGGAGCTGGTGGTTGGCTATAGCGGAGTGCCCCATGACACCNNCCAGCCACTGATGGCCGATGGGAATCACGAAGAATTAGGGGCGCTTATGAACATAAACCACGGCCTGCTGGAGGCGATAGGAGTGGGATCTCGGGAGCTATGTGAGCTGGTCTACGCCAGCCGGGGAGCAGGCGGAGCCCTGGGAGCCAAGATCACCGGAGCAGGCGGCGGTGGCTGCATGATCGCCATTCCCGGACCGGCGGGAAAGGAGACCCTGATGACGGCCATAAGCCAGGCGGGAGGAAGGCCCTTCGCCGCAATGATGGGAGAGCAAGGGGTTCTTCTGGAGGGTGAGGCATGACCAGGATCCTCAAGATCGGTGGTAGCATATTGACCGACAAGAGCCGGGAGCTGGCCGCCCGTCCGGAAGAGATCGACCGCATTGCTGCGGAGATCGCCAGCTGCCCGGAGGACCTGGTGCTGGTTCATGGAGCAGGATCCTTTGGCCATATTCCGGCCAAGAGATTCGGCTTGCCCCATAATTTCAGCCGGGAGGGGCTGCGGATAACTCATCTATCCGTAGCCCGTCTCTGTGAGATGGTGGTGGAGGCTTTAGGCCGGGCAGGCGTGGAGTGCCTGCCGGTGCATCCTCTCTCTACAGCCATGCTCCGTCAGGGCAGGATAGAGAGCTTCTTTCTGGAGCCCTTGCTGGAAATGATAAAAGAGGGCATAATGCCTGTACTGCATGGCGATGTGGCCATGGATGCCTCAAAAGGGGCAGCTATTGTATCCGGAGATCAGCTGGTGGCATATCTGGCCGGCCAGCTTCAGGCCGAAATTGTAGCTGTGGGCAGCAATGTGGATGGTGTTCTTGTTTCAGGCAAGCCTTTGCCTAAACTGTCCAGAGATGATCTCTCTTTATTCCAGAGCGAAATAGGTGCAAGCGCCGGAGTGGATGTCACCGGTGGAATGAGAGGCAAGCTCTTGGAGCTATTGGAGCTGGCCGACAGAGGCACGGAGTCGGTGATATTTCATGCCGGAAGAGAGGGAAATATCATCAGGGCCCTGAAAGGAGAGAGAGTGGGAACCAGAATTGTGAGGTGGAAATGAGCACATCCAGCCGCAAGCTCGACCACATCAGAATCTGCCTTGACCAGAAAGCAGAGACATTGGGCCGGCCCTTTGAGGATATAGTGCTGCTTCATAGAGCCCTGCCGGAGATAGACGAGGTCGATATAGATACGTCCTGCCGCTTTTTGGGAAAAGAGCTGGCTGCGCCGCTCATGATCTGTGCCATGACCGGGGGCCATCCCGCCACCAAAGAGATCAACCTGCACCTGGGCCAGGCGGCTTCAGAGGCGGGTATAGCTATCGGCGTGGGCTCGCAGAGAGCGGCCTTGGAAGATAGATCTCTGGAGGAGACCTTCTCTGTGGTGAGAGACGCTGCTCCCGATGTTCCGGTTATAGGCAACATCGGTGCGGTGCAGCTCAAGAGAAGCGGCCCGGAGATACTGGATCAGCTGGCGGAGATGATCGATGCCGATGCCATTGCCGTGCATCTCAACTTCCTGCAGGAGAGCATACAGCCGGAGGGAGACAGGGATGGTGCAGGGGTACTGGAGGCCATAAAGTCGGCGGCGAAAGGGCCGGTTCCCATAATGGTCAAGGAGACCGGAGCGGGCATAAGCGCAGAGGTGGCCCGCGATCTGGTCTCTGCCGGGGTTAAGATGATAGATGTCTCCGGCACGGGAGGTCTCTCCTGGGCGGGAGTGGAGGCCTTTCGGGCGGCGGAGACGGCAGACCGGGACCAGGAAGAGATGGGACGGCTGATGGAGTTCTGGGGCATTCCCACACCGGCAAGCATAGTAGAATGCCGCTCGGCGGGAGCCTATGTCATCTCCTCCGGAGGGATCAGGAGCGGCCTTGATGTGGCCAGGAGCCTGGCTCTGGGAGCCGGCCTGGCGGGAGCCTCTCTTCCCTTTCTACGCCCGGCTACGGAAGGCAAAGACGCTGTGATCCGGACTGCCCGCTCCTACATCAGGGCTTTGAGGACAGCCATGTTTCTCACCGGATCGGAAGACTTGAGGCAGCTTGGCCATGTGCCTCTCGTGGTTCTAGGAAGGACCAGAGAATGGCTGGAGGCCAGGGGCTTTGATATGAACAAATTTTCAATTTATAGAGAGTTGTCAAGATGAAGGATATTGCAATAATCGCTGTGGGCGGCTACAATGAGATAGGCCGCAATATGACGGCGATAAGGATCGGAAAAGATATTGTGGTAATGGATATGGGCATACGCCTGGACCGGGTTCAGATTCATGAGGACACCGACGTGGAGTCGCTTCATGCCCAGGACCTGATCAATATGGGAGCCATACCCGATGACAGCATCATGCAAAATGTGGACGGCAAAGTCAGGGCCATAGCCTGCACCCACGGCCACCTGGACCACATCGGGGCCATCTCCAAGCTGGCTCATAAGTATCATGCTCCCATCATTGCCTCTCCCTTCACCGCAGATCTGATCAATCAGGAGATCAAGTCGGAGAAGATCTTCGGGGTGAAAAATCCCCTCAATGTCATGAATCCGGGAGAGAGGTTTGCTGTAACCGAGGATATCGAGCTGGAGTTTATCCGGGTGCAGCACAGCATAGTGGACTGCGTCTTCGCCGCCATTCATACACCGAAGGGCATCATCGTCTATGCCAACGATTTCAAGATCGACCGTTCACCCACGCTGGGCGAGCCTCCAGACTTTGCCAGGCTGCGAGCCCTGGGAAAGCAGGGGGTTCTGGCTCTGATCACCGAGACCACCAATGCCGCCATCTCCGGAAAGACACCCTCGGAGAAGATAGCCAAGGACCTGGTATGGGATGTGCTCATAGGCACTGAGGAGTCCAGGGCCGGGGTCATGGTCACCACCTTCTCCTCCCACATCGCCCGCATCCGGGCCATAATCGAGGCGGCTCATAAGATGGGTCGCAAGCCCATTCTCCTGGGCCGCTCCATGGAGAAGTACTGGGGAACGGCGGTCCGCACCGGCTATGCCCAGCAGAACGAGGTGTCCGTCTTTGGAAGGCGCAAGTCCGTGGACAAGGCCTTGAAGAGGATCATGAGCGAGGGCAAGGACAAGTACCTTCCCATCATGACCGGGCACCAGGGCGAGCCGGGAGCCATATTGAGCCGGGTGGCCAATGGGGAGACAGATTACAGTGTGGATTCGGGAGACCGGGTCATATTCTCGGCGGGCATCATTCCCCAGCCGCTCAATGAGTCCAACCGGCATACGGTTGTGACCAAGCTCAAGATGAGGGGGGGCAGGATTTACGATAACGTCCATGTATCCGGCCACGCCTGCCGGGAGGACCACTGGGAGCTGCTGCGCATGATTCAGCCGGAGCATGTCATACCCAGCCACGGAAACCTGGTTTCCCACGGCAGCTACCTGATGATGGCTGAGGAGACCGGCTATTCGTTGGGCTCCAATATTCATCTGGTGCGAAATGGTCAGGAGCTTTTAATGGACTGAGAGGTGAGTGAGGGATGAAGAAAAAAATGGATGGTGAGCTGGAGGCTGAGCTGAAAAGCCGGGCACTTAGGGTGACAGAGGCTATAGAAAAGCTGGTGCCCCTGGAGCATCCGCGCCCGCTCTACCAGGCCAGCCGGCATCTGGTGGATGCGGGAGGAAAGAGGCTGCGGCCATCCATGCTGCTCTTGGCCGGCGAGGCGGCGGAGGGCGATCCGGCCATGCTTGCTCCAGCAGCGGTATCAATTGAACTGATCCATAACTTCACCCTCATCCATGATGACATCATGGACAATGCCGATGTGAGACGGGGCAGGCCATCGGTGCATAAGCTCTGGGGCCAGTCGGGTGCCATTCTGGCCGGTGACACCCTCTACTCCAAGGCCTTTCAGGTGCTGGGACTGACTCAGGCTCGGCCACAGCTGCTTCTGGGAGCCATGAATATGCTCTCCGGGACCTGTACTGCCATCTGCGAGGGCCAGTGGCTGGATATGGAGTTCGAGTCCAGAGAGCGGGTCACTGAAGCGGAATATATGGAGATGATTGAGAAGAAGACCGGCGTTCTCTACGGCGCAGCGGCGGGCATGGGGGCTCTTCTCTCCGGAGCCTCGCCCGATGTCGTCTCCGCCCTGGACCAATTCGGCAGGATGACCGGCATGGGCTTTCAGCTCCAGGATGATGTGATCGATTTAGTGACGCCGGAGAGCGTATCGGGAAAGAGGCAGGGCGGGGATCTGGCGGAGGCCAAGAAGACTCTGATCATGATCCATGCCTTTGCCAATGGCGTAGAGGTTCCAGTCTTCGGAGAGAGGAATGCCAATCCCGAGCAGATCGAGAAGTCCATTGCCATCCTGGAGAAGAGCGGATCGATAGAGTATGCCCGCTCCCGGGCCGAGGAGATGGTGGAGAAGGGCAAGAGGGCTTTGGAGGTTCTGCCCCAGTCCAGGGCCAGGGCCACCCTCCTCCAGCTGGCCGATTACATGGTCAAGAGAAGTTACTAGGAGTGGTTTATGATGCACAGCCATGATTTATCCAAGCACGAACTGACGGCGCATGAGGTGGAGCATCTTCTGGAGCACTGGATTGAGCACAACGCCAGCCACAGCGCCTCCTTCCGGGAGAGGGCGGCTCTGATCTCTACAGTGAGCCCCCAGGCGGCAGAGGATATCGAGCAGGCGGCGGTGCTCATGGACCAGAGCACAGAGATGCTGAAGAAGGCATTGCAGAATTTGTAGGATCCAAAGATCAGATAGGAGATAGAAGAGAATGGAATTGGTTTACACTTACCCCACAGATAGCAGCAAAGAGATGCAGAAGATGCTGGACGAGGAGTTCTGGAAGCGGCTGGGGCCCACGGTCCGGGAGTGCAAGGCCATGGGCCTGGAGAAAGATGGGATGTGCCTGTACATCAAGGCTAAGGATGAGCTGGCGGCAGAGGCGGCAAAGCTGCTAGCCGGGACAGCGGCCAAAGAGCTGAAGGGCCAGGAGGGAGAGAAGCTGCTCCAGGCATTCCGGGAGGAGGCAGAGGCGGCAGAAGCGGGCATGGGGGCGATGTTCGGATAAATAATGGAAATAGAGCAGTTGATATAAAAAGCGGAAATAGGGCCTGTATCCTGGCCCGCTATATCTTTTAAGACTTCGCTTATACTCTAGCTCAGCACCTTTGGTATTCCAGCTTGAGCCCCTCTTCCTTCCACTCGAAGCTTGGCACGCTCTTCCTCTTGCATCCCGACTCCCGAAGGGCTTGCACCACCAGGGGCACAGTGATGGTGGCATCGGAGAAGACCTGGACCTTGCTCGCCTCCTTCTTCACCTTGCCCCAAGAGACCGCCTCCTCAAAGGTGCAGCCGGACAGTCCCCCCCAGTGGGGGGAGTCGGCCGTGTACTGAATGGCATAGCTGTGGCCACCAGAATACTGGCCCACCAGCTCAGCCACCACTTCCGTCTGCTGGATGAAGTTCTTGGGCACCCCTCCCCCGATGTAGATGACCCCGGTCTTGGCCGACCGCTCTACGATCTGGGTGATCTCATCCACATCCCGGATTCCGTCAATTGTGACCGAGTGCCCCTCGCGCATGGCCATGACCATGCCTATGCCCCAGGAGCTGTCCCCGATGGCTGGCACGAATACCGGGACATTCGCTCTATGCGCCGCCCCCAGTATGGTGGTCTCCGGCAGATTTTTTCCCACCAGGTACATCAGCTCCCGCGATGTGTAATGCCGGGATAGGTCCAGGCTCTTGACAAAATCGGATATGTAAATGTCTCCCTTATGCAGCCCTATCTCGGATACGAACACATCATAGATCCTGTCAATCTTGCACTGGTTGAGGTAGGCATCATCGGCGCAGGCGCTGCCCTGGTAGTGAACTATGCCCAGCCCCTCGCACAGGTCATGAAAGAGGTTGGCTCCCGTGCTCACCAGGCAGTCGATCTTCCTCTCCCGGATGAGATAGGAGATGAACTCGGAGAGGCCCGCCGGGACCATGGCCCCGGCCAGGCCCAGGAAGACCGTCACATCCTCTTCCATCATCCTCTTCCAGATCTGGAGAGATGCACCCAGCTGTCCACCCTGAAAGCCCATCCGGCTCATGTCCTCCACCAGATCGGCCACGCCTCTCGGCTTCATGGGTATGGTCGTCCTGGCATTCTCGCCGCTGCAGACATAATCATGGCCTTGACCGTGATCCATTTTATCCCCCGATTTTTTCGCTCTACCTCTGGCAGGGATATGTTTTAAGCCTGTCCATCCGCTTCTCTTGACTGGCTATTGCCGCAAGGGCATGAAGCTTTATATACCAAAATGCTCTCTTTAGCAAGGTTCGATGTGATCATCTGCAGAGAATATGGCGGTGATGGCTCTTTATATCCGGCCATGGAAATTTTAATTTCCGGTGAGAATGAGAGGAACTGAAATGAATGAGAATATCCGGCATAGAGGGAGACGGGCAAGAGGCCCGGCTTCATAGGAAAGGCTGACCTGTCATGTGGAAGGCTGAAGACTCTTTGGAGCTATACGGCATAGAGAATTGGGGAAACGGCTATTTTTCGGTCAATGATAAGGGCGATGTCACCATAAGGCCGGATAAGGATCCCTCTTCTTCTGTGGATGTCATGGATCTGATAGGGGAGATTGAGAAATCCAAAGACCTGGAGTTTCCTGTGCTCCTGCGCTTTCCCCAGATCCTGGAGAACAGGATCGACGAGATCACAGGCGCTTTTTTGGCATCTATTAAAGAGTTCTCCTATCAGGGCACCTATCAGCCCATCTTTCCCATGAAGGTCAATCAGAGAAAAGAGGTCATCGAATATATCATCAAATACGGGGCCAAATACGGCATCGGCCTGGAGGTGGGGACCAAAGCGGAGCTTCTCGCTGCTCTCTCCCTGGGCCTGCCCCGAGAGGCTCTTCTCATCTGCAACGGCTATAAAGATGAGGACTATCTGCGCCTGGCCTTGAGCATCCATAATGTGAACAATATTGTGATTGTGGTCGACCTCTTCGAGGAGATCTTCGATATCCTCAAATATGCCGGCCAGATGGGAATCACCCCCCGGGTGGGAATGAGGATCAAGCTATTCTCTCGCGGCTCGGGCCGGTGGGTGGAGTCGGGAGGCGAGGCGGCCAAGTTCGGCCTGGCTACCGGCGAGGCCCTGGAGTTGATGAGAATTCTGGAGGAGCGGGGCCTTAAGGAGAGCCTGAAGATGATTCACTTTCATATCGGCTCTCAGATTACCGACATCCGTACCATCAAGAATGCCATGAACGAGGCGGCCAGGATCTATGCCAAGGCCCGCAAGATGGCCAATATCCAGTACCTCAATGTGGGCGGGGGCCTCTCTGTGGACTACAACGGCTCCAACACTGCCACTCCCTCCAGCGCCAACTACACCCTCCGCGAGTATGCCAATGATGTGGTCTACACCATTCAGAAGATCTGCGATGATGAGGAGGTCCCCTGCCCCACCATAGTCTCAGAGAGCGGCAGGGCCATTGCCGCCTACCACAGCATGCTCATCTTCAAGACTATAGGTCGAAAGAACGACAAGAACTCTTTTCTGCGCTCTCCCAAAGAGGAGGACCCCATACAGATCGACGACCTGTGCAGCGCCTTCAAGGAGATCAACCTGGACAACTACAAGGAGCACTATCACGATGCCCTTCAGTACCGGGACGAGCTCTACGACTCCTTCAACCTGGGCAACATCGGTCTGGAGGAGAGGGCTAAGGGCGAGACCTTATTCTGGATGGTCTGCAAGAAAGCGGCATTTCTGGCCAAGCAGGCGGAGGACGAGTCAGAGGAGTTTCAGGAGCTGAAGAAGCTGGTCAGCCAGAAGTACATCGGCAACTTCTCTTTATTTCAGTCTGTGCCGGATATGTGGGGAGTGGAGCAGATATTTCCCACCATTCCGCTGCACCGCCTGAATGAGATGCCCTCGGAGAGGGGCAGGATTGTGGATATCACCTGCGACTCGGACGGGGAGATCAAGCGCTATGCCGGGGACAGCGAGGGCCTGGAGTACCTGGATATGCATACCCTGCTGGAGAATGAGGACTACTACCTGGGCATCTTCCTGCTAGGGGCTTATCAGGACACCCTGGGGGACTTTCACAACCTTCTGGGCTGCGCTCATGAGGTGCATGTCATGGCCGACGGCGATGACTGGTACATCTGCCAGAAGGTGGAGGGAGACACCTGCCGAAAGCTCCTGGACTTCTTCAACTACGAGACCAAGGACTATATCTGGGAGATCATGGATCGCTGCGTGGACAAGCACCTGTCCATCCCCAAGAAAGAGCTGGAGCAGATCGAATCGCAGCTTAATCGAACCCTCAAGGGCTATACCTACTTCATCACCAAACCCAATGATAAGAAGGAAAGGGAGAAGAAATCGGGATGCAGTGTGCTCAAGAGATGAAAAAGAAGGCTTTCCATTCTCTTTCTAGAGAAGAAATCATTTTCGTCTCCTTGGTTATTTCATACTAATTGCATTAGCAGCGCGGAGGATCACGAATACCCCGACCGCTAGGCAGGGGATGAAGTGAACCTCGCAATTTTTTCATGTTTCTCAGATTGGTGAATGGCAGCAGCGCGCCCAGCTGCAAGCAGACGGGGCATCTCCGCCGCATGAAAGCGAAACCAGGTAATTCTGATCCAAACCCAAGTTGAATATGCATGCACTTTGTCCCCCTATGCAAGCATCGGCGCATTACGATAAAATAAATAATGGATCTCGGCGGAAATTGAAAGCAAAGCTCTTATTGTGCAAATCAAGATCTAGGTAACGAAGAATTGATGATCTCTGACGGAAAACCGAGCTGCTTTCGGCCTGAAGCATACCCTTCCCCAAAGGGCGGCATAGCAGCAACGCAGTTTGATCTTTGAACGCATTTGAGAAGGTCCAAATGAGGCATATCGTCCGGACATCTGCTCATCTGCTCCTCCGTAATAGATAGAGAACGATCAACAGCCAAAGCGAGTGCGACCATGGTGTCAATAGGCGTGTTCCCCCCAATGGACAACGCGGTCTTCAGGCCGACTCCTGGACTCCGGTGCAAAAGCTGTTCTCAATTTCTTTTCATTCGCATGAAAGTTGAGAATTTTCGGTCAGCCAAAGGATCTGCCAGTCCAATTTTGCCTATATGGAGAATATTAACCGATTTATGCGCAGTCCTGGCCAGGCTCCCATACTCGCGCCTCAGGCCCAGGAGGGATGAAGATTTTGAATGCCTGCCCAGGAGCTATCTGTGGGCCGAGGGCGGCAGAGGCAGTCCATCGACAATCCATCCTATTGTGAAGGCGGCAGCAGCATCGGAGGCATAGGCTTTCCAGGCATCTCGTTCTTCTGTCCCTCTGGCATTATAGCCATCTTCTCGTATCTCGTCATCATTGTGACGCGGCAGATCAGAGATGGCTCGAATCACCATAAAGCCAACAGGGACCCTTAAGCTCTGTGCCTGCTCTATAGCACTGCCTATTCCTGCTCCCTCCATTTCTACTGCCTTGACTTTTGGCCACTGCTCAATTACTTGTTTGAAGAACTCATTGGAGGGATCATCGATCACTTTTTCGCCCGAGGCAATCTCGCATCTAACGACCTTAGGCTCACATTCTTCAGGTGGCTCCAGATTAACATGATCAAGCCAACTTTCTTGCAGCGCATATGCAATGGCACCTGTCAGCAGACCCTGATCGGTCTTATAGGTCCAGTTCCCCCGAGGGCTGAAAATCTTCGCGATTTTACCATACTCATAGCCATAAATGCAATCGGCTATGATCACATCTCCTTTCTTCAGGCCTGAAGTTGGCAGACCACCTGCGATTCCTGAAAATATTACATAATTCGGCCTCCATCGGGAGATAGCGTCCTTCGCTGCCAGAGCACCTTGACTATTTCCGGGTCGGCCGATCATCCCTACTGCTACTTTATATACGCCATTGAGATTCGGGGAATAGAGTTCTCCAAACCGCCAGGCGCAAATGTTGGGATTTGAAGCCATATCCTGCGGCAGACTGAGGCCCGGCAGCTTCGCTAAGACTCTGCTATATTCCTCTGGCAGGACTGTGAGGATAACAACATCAACTAATGGTGGGGATTTGGCTTCGAGAACAGGACCTAGACATAGTAGTGCAGTCATGATCTTGTTGAGCTTCTCCGGAAAATCTTGTTCGTGCTCGATCTCTTCTACAATCTCACAGACTTTTTCTCTATCTTCCGATGGCAGCAGTCCGCATAACTTTTTTAGCTGCCAGACAATTCTTGAGCTACATCTTTGAATGCTGGAGATATCACATGCAGAAAGGCCATTTGCAGCCTTTTGAAGCTCAGAACCAGGAGCCTCGAACTCGGTACCAGATCCGTGAGTAATCTTGCAGATCTGTTTGGCTTTCTCCTGGATCTCGACAATGGTGCCTTGTATCCGTTCCTCCAAAAGTGGATTGCACATTCTCATAAGCCTGACAGCTCCGGGGGCTTTATATTCAGCTGCAGTCATATGCTCTGCAGCCTTCTCGCAATACCACCGATAGGTGTTTAGTTCGCTTTTGATCTCCTCAAAAGATTTAGTCTTCAAGCTCCGGGATCTCCGAAGGGCTTCGGCCAGGTTCTCGACCGCTTGGATAAGATCACCTTTGCTCTTAGAGCTGCCTATAGCCTCTTTTGCCTCTGCAAGGTATCTTTGAACCTCGTCCTCCTTTGCGTCTTGGAAGGTTATGGCAAGGTACGTGCGATAGAATGGATGGCAGAACCTTGCCGGTCCACGCTTTGACTCTTGAGACGACTTTTCGAAATAAGTAACAGCAGTCATTAAATCTCTCTTTAATGCATCACTATCTTTTGCCCTAGTGGCCATAAATATGGTGGCTCTTCCTAAAGAATGATAGGCAAACGTTCGCACAAAACGGTCTCCATCTAGAGAAAGCTTGACGAGATCGTTCCAAGCCTGATCTCTGTCAGGAACATGGACAAAGGCTGAGCCCAAGGCATCTGCAGCTCTACCTCGCACATAATAGCGGTGCTTATCCAGAGTCATCCTGTGAAGGTCCTGCCAGGCCTGATCTTTATCAGGAACATGGACGAAGGCCGCACCTAGGGCATTTGCAGCTCCTTGTTGCACATCCCTGTCCTCATCTAGTGTGAGTCTGATGAGGTCTTTCCAAGCCTGATCTTTGTCAGGAACATGGACAAAGGCCGCCCTAAGAGTATATGCGGCTCTCCATCGCACAGTCCTGTCCTCATCTAGAGTGAGCCCGATGAGATCTTTCCATGCCTGATCTTTTTCAGGAACATGGACGAAGGCCACTCCTAGAGAATTTGTAGCATTCCATCGCACATTGCTGTCAGCATCATGAATCAGTTTGCTCAGATCCTGCCAAGCCTGATTTTTGTCCAAAACGTGGCTGAAAGCTGCACCCAGTGAATCTGCAGCTCTCCGTCGCACAAGGCTGTCCTCATCCAGAGTCAGCCTGTGCAGATCCACCCCAGCCTGGCCTTTGTCTGGAACATAGACGAAGGCCGCGCCTAGGGCATGTACAGCTCTCCGTCGCACATCTCTGTCATCATCTTGAGTCAGCCTTTGCAGATCCTTCCAGGCCCGATCTTTGTCAGGAACATGGACATAGGCCATTCCCAGGGCATTTGCAGCACTCCCTCGCACAAAGCTGCTCTCATCTCGAGTTAGACTGATGAGATCTTTCCAGGCTTGATCCTTATCTGGAATATGGACGAAAACCGAGCCCAAAGCATTTGCAGCTCTCCCTCGCACACGACGTTCCACATCCTGAGTCAGTCCATGTAGATCCTGCCAGGCCTGATCTTTGTCAGGAACGTGGCTAAACGCCTCAACCATGGCATGTGCAGCTCTCCATCGTACATAGCTGTCTTCGTACTGAGTCATCCTGTGCAGATCCTGCCAGGCATGATCTTTGTTCGAAACATGGACGAAGGCCGCTCCCACAGCATTTGCAGCTCTCTCACGCACACAGCGGTCCTCATCCTGAGTGAGCCTAACGAGATCCTCCCAGGCCTGATCTTTGCCAGGAACACAAGCAAAGGCTGGGCCCAGAGCATACGCAGCACTCCTTCGAACATCTCGGTCCTCATCCTGAATTAGCCTGATGAGATCCATCCAGGCCTGATTTTTATCTGGAAGGTTTGAAAATTGAGTGCCCAATAGACATGCAACCGCACAGCGGTCTTCAATGCTTCCGCTAGCACATTTTCTGTGTATCTCCGCCTGGTCTAGCAACGAGTTTCACCAAGCATTTATTCCTTATAGACTTTAATAATCTATTCTTATCATAGCTTTGTTGAATAATGTGGTGGACTGCACCCCTGATAATGGACAATAATTAAGCAATGATATTTTAGGCAACCTCCATTTCGAACTGAATTGGAGATTTGTAGCCCAGGGCTGAATGCAGCCTCTTTTGGTTGTAAACATCTTCAATAAAATGTCAGATTTTTCTGAGTGCATCTATAATGTCTCGTATTCATTGGAATAAACCTCTTGCTCATGCGGCAACTGCACATAGTGATATCAGAAGCCCAAACCTGGCTCAATCCTGTAATTTCTTTGTTTTTAGAATGTTTGGATATGTGGGCAGACAGTGAGTTGAATCGATTGTTATCGGCTTGAATCATCTCTTATGGCAAAGCATTTTTTCCTGGCGCATGGTTTTTGGCACGCGCTTATGGTTGACCCCATAACCTAGATTTTTGAGTTCTGCAATATTCCTCCTGTATCCATAACAAGTGAACTCGGAAGCGATCTCTTGAGTCTGATTGATCAGATCCAAATATTCGCCATTCTCTGAGGAAGGATCTTCAACGACTCTAGCCATTCATAATAGCGGCTGCGACTACTTCGAGGGCCCGACAGGATCGAGATATCGGCAGCGGAAGATCATTTGATTGAGCTTCTTGAATGATTATATATCGTCCCTCAACATCGGTTTCAGTCCCTCCTCGTGGATCTTTTTCTGAGTCATGGCAAAGGTTTTTTTTAAAAGCTCAATTTCAGCATGAGCCTGGCCAATAGGTCGTTCCAGTTCCGCGATCCTTGTCTGATCTTTGTGCTAGTTTCCGTTACCTCTGAATGCTCTTTTAGGATTCTCGGTCAATTCCGCCTCCCATCGGCAAGGTAGACTTGGATGAATGCCATATTCTCGAGCTACTTGAGGAAGGGCTTGCCTGCATCGAGTTCAGCTAGTACTGATATCTTGAAGTCTCGATAGTAGCGCCGCCTCGTCTTCTCCATATGTTTCCCTCCATGAGGTGGCATTGCTTGACTTTTTGTCCACTCGGAGGGGTCGACTAAACTGATTTGATCTCTAAGCATAAGCTTTCCAGGCGTATTGTACTTAAGTTTGCAGCTTAAACACCGTCTTGCCGGCCGCGACCTAGAGGTGCCCTGCCGGGCTGATTAACGGCATTAAATCAAGACCAGAAAATATGACAGATCTAGATCAAAACAAATTATGAATTTGGACTAGACCTGAATGACTCAGAGGGGATTGTAAGCGATGAAGGGTATTTCAGTCTGGAGGCAGGCTTCTATCGAGAAGACTGATTGACCATGTGGAAAGCTGAGGATTCTATTGAACTCTATGGAATAGAAAAATGGGGGAATGGTTACTTCTCTGTGAATGAGAAAGGGAATATCATCGTAGTTCCCAATAAGGATCCTTCCCAGTCAGTGGATATTATGGACCTTATTGAGGTGATTGAGAGATCCAAGGATATGGAGTTTCCTGTCATCCTCAGGTTTCCCCAGATGCTGGAAAACAGGATTGATGAGATCACAGGAGCATTTCTTGGTTCTATCGACGAGTTCGCCTATAAAGATATCTATCAACCGATCATTCCCATAAAGGTGAATCAGAGAAAAGAGGTCATTGAGTATATCATCAAATATGGAGCTAAACATAATATCGGCATTGAGGTAGGAACAAAAGCGGAGCTATTGGCAGCCCTTTCTTTAGGATTATCCCGAGACGCCCCCCTCATCTGCAATGGCTATAAGGATGAGGACTATCTGCGCCTGGCCTTAAGCATTCACAGTGTGAACAATATCTTGATAGTGGTCGATCTCTTTGAGGAGATCTTCGACATACTCAAGTATGCTGATCAGATGGGCATCACTCCTCGATTGGGTATGAGGGTGAATCTCTTCTCCCGAGGTTCAAGCAGATGGGTAGACTCCAGAGGGGAGCCAGCCAAGTTTGGCCTCTCCACCAGTGAGGCTTTAGAGCTAATAAGAATGCTGCGGGAGAAGGATCAAATAGATAGCCTCGAGATGCTCCACTTCCATATCTGCTCGCAGATCACTGATATCAGGACTGTCAAGAACGCAATGAACGAAGCGGCTAGGATCTATGCCAAAGCCCGTAAGATGGCTAATATCAAGTACCTCAATGTAGGCGGGGGGCTGTCCGTAGACTACAACGGCTCCAACACCGCTACCCCTTCTAGCGCCAACTACTACCTGCAGGAGTATGCTAACGATATTGTCTATACAGTGCAGAAGATCTGCAAAGAGGAAGAGGTGCCCTGTCCAGCAATAATCTCCGAGATAGGGAGGGCTATCGCTGCCTACCATAGCATGCTCATATTCAAGATCATCGGCAAAAAAGATGCAAAGAGTTCCTCTCTGCTAGCTCTAAACGACAATACCCCTATCCAGATCGATGACCTCTGCAGCGCTTTTATGGAGATAAACATCAACAACTACAAAGAGCACTATCATAATGCATTACAGTACAGAGATGAGCTGTATGACTCATTCAATCTAGGGAACATTGGTCTCGAGGATAGGGCAACAGGCGAGACTTTCTTCTGGATGGTCTGCAAAAAGGCGGCATTTCTGGCTAAGCAGGCCGAGGATGAGTCGGAGGAGTTTCAGGAGCTGAAGAAGCTGGTCAGCCAGAAGTACATAGGCAACTTCTCTTTATTTCAGTCTGTGCCGGATATGTGGGGCGTGGAGCAGATATTTCCCACCATTCCGCTGCACCGCCTGAATGAGATGCCCTCGGAGAGAGGCAGGATCGTGGACATAACCTGCGACTCGGACGGGGAGATAAAGCGCTATGCCGGGGACAGCGAGGGCCTGGAGTACCTGGATATGCATACCCTCTTGGAGAATGAGGACTACTACCTGGGCATCTTTCTTTTAGGGGCCTATCAGGACACCCTGGGGGACTTTCATAACCTGCTGGGCTGCGCCCATGAGGTTCATATCATGGCAGACGGCGAGGACTGGTACATCTGCCAGAAGGTGGAGGGAGACACCTGCCGAAAGCTCCTGGACTTCTTCAACTACGAGACCAAGGACTATATCTGGGAGATCATGAATCGCTGTGTGGACAAGCACCTGTCCATCCCCAAGAAAGAGCTGGAGCAGATCGAATCGCAGCTTAATCGGACCCTCAAGGGCTATACCTACTTCATCACCAAACCCAATGATAAGAAGGAAAGGGAGAAGAAATCGGGATGCAGTGTAATCAGAAACTGAATAGATCTCTAATTTTCTACTCAGGAAGATCATAGCAGGCGGCGACGACTGCGATATCTAAGAGATGAGGGGAAAAAGCTAGAAAAACCTCTTGCATCTTAACTCCTAAAAATATTGGTTTTAGGGCTTCTGCATCGGCCTATGCCTCGGGCAGAAGCCTGAAAGAGAATCTATAGCCTTCTCATCTCCTATGTCTTATTGCATCGGCCCCAGCGGGGCTACAACCTTCTTGTAGACCTCATTTAGGACCTGAGCCAGGGCAGCGTAAATCGCGGAAAGTCCGCAGATGATTCCCTCATATCCTGCCAGGGTTCCTATGGCTGCGCTTCCCAGATAGTCCCTTGCCGCCAAGAGGAAGAACAGGATGGTCAGCGAGAGGAATACGAACTGCAGAGCGCGATTGATGCGAAGAGTGCCCAGGAACATGAAGAATGTGAACAGACCCCACATGAAGAAGTAAGCGGCGAAGGCAGGCTTGGAGGTGGCATCGGCCAGCCCCAGCTTGGGCAGGAACAACAGGCCAACCAAAGTGAGCCAGAAGAGGCCGTAGGAGGTGAAGGCCGTGGTCCCGAAGGTGTTATTCTTCTTCCACTCCATTATCCCGGCAATGATCTGAGCCAGGCCGCCGTAAAATATGCCCATAGCCAGAATCATGGAATTCAGCTCATAGTATCCTGCATTGTGAATGTTCAGCAGCACTGTGGTCATTCCGAAGCCCAA
>MTKX01038229.1_pt4 | contig 18274 bp, 16 predicted proteins | sample 1042771 | NCBI WGS metagenome assembly MTKX01 (sample SAMN06212183, study PRJNA360534) | anaerobic digester metagenome | biome: Wastewater treatment plant; material: sludge; isolation source: anaerobic digester fed with sludge from wastewater treatment plant | place: Denmark: WWTP Randers ... | reverse complement strand
GGGACGGCTATGTGCCATGGGACTGGTGTGTGTATACGCCGCCGGGATCGAACTGGGGGACGTGCGAGTATTCGGGCGGGCATAACCACAGCGCGTGGAATTGCAAATGTAACCCTTATTCATGGTGAGGAAATGTTTCAGGATCAGATAAAAGCACAGGAAGTATCGTTCAGGATCGCTCGGCTAGAAGGCGAGAACGCCGTCAGCGAGCTGGTGAACTGGTGCAGGAAAAATCTCGATGAATTGACCGTTCAATGTTTCACGCACAAGCGGTTCATGAACGTTCAGGCGTTCATAGATGCATTGTGCGAGGTTTACCGGGATCTGGGCGTTGAAGGCGACAAGGGCAATGTCTCGGTGTTTATTTTGTTTCNNTTTATTTTGTTTCTGGCAGGAAAGCATCGGGACAAGATTTACGCTTCGCATGTCATAGCGCTTGATGATACGCACAGAAACATTTTCAGGGACAAGCTCGGCATGGATATCAAGGAGATCGAGCCGGGCTTAAGCAAGCTGGATTGGAGGACGGATGTCGGTATTTGAACTTAAGAACAGCAAGGCAAGCGGCGATCTCCCGTTACAGTGCCGAGAGGTGATCAAACGGTACAAAGCCGAAGGCATGTTTGATATCAATTCGATAACTGACGGCAAGCAGGAATACACCACGGTCTATTTTCTCATGACTCAGGACTGCAATTTGCGCTGTGCCTATTGTTATCAGCCTAAGGAGTTCAGGCAGAAAGATAGCGGGATCACGCGGGAGGTTATCGACGTGGCCGTGGACTGGGCCTCGCGTACGTTTGATGAACGGCGCGTCAAGTTCAGCATATTCGGCGGCGAGCCGTTCTTGAATTTCCCGATGGTGCAATATCTTTGCGATACCTATTGCATGTACCGCTACGTGGTGACCACGAACGGGTTGGTTCTTTTGAATGATCCCGGTATCCGCGAGTGGGTCTTGAGGCATAAATACCACCTCAATTTGAGTGTCAGCATATCGGCTTTGCGCGGTGTTTTGGGAGAAGGGTATCTGGATAAGGCAGGCGCGGTGCTTGATCTCGTAAAGGCCAACGGAGGCGACGTTCATTATGTGGTCGATGACCCGGAGCGGCCGGGGATCTATGAGGAGATCATTCGGCTTTATGAATACGGCGTGCCTGTGGTGCGGATATCCTCGGCCCGGCATTGGGATCTGGTGAGGGATAAGAACGAAGAGTTCAAGGACTTGTTCAGGCGTGTTGCGGATTACGTTTACTTCTCAGGCGAGCCGAAGTTCGGCCGGAGCCAATGGGACATTGCGTTAAAAAACAACATTTACCGTAAGTTGAAAGGCATGGCGCTCAAAGACGTGCCGCCGACTTTTTGCGGGTGTGGGTATCTGTATCTGGCCGTGAGTAACAAGGGCGAGGTATATCCGTGCGATTTCTTTGCCAATTATCCGGAGTTCAAGATCGGGGATGTGTGGAACGGGTTTAACGATACGGCATTCTTTTTCAAGAAGATGGGCGATTGGATCGATGAGCTTTACGAGCATTGTCGCGACTGCGAGGTTTGTTTTGACGGCGATATCCGGTGTTGTCCGCGGGCAATGTGTCTGGCTGAGAATTACACAGTGACCGGCAATCCGCTGAAACCGGCGGCGAACCACTGCTGGGCGAACCGGATCGAGACGGCCACGTTCGAATACATCGCCAAGAAGGCGATCGAGACCGGCATCGATGCGTTGTATCACAAGGGAACGGTGCGCAAATGAGGATTCCTGTCTATAAATCGGTTTATCTGTATCTCACGCACGCGTGCAACGCGAATTGTTCTTTTTGTTATCGGAGAGGATTATTTGAAAGGCACAAGGTCTCGACGCTCGGACCCGTGAAGATGTCGAAGGAAACCGCGTATGACATTCTGGACTTTTGTTTCTCCAAGCTTCAGCTGGCGCCCAAGTTCACGATCTACTTCTGGGGAGGTGAGCCGACGGTCAATTTTGAGATCATCCGGCATGTGATGGAGAGGTTCCCGCAGATGCTTTTTCATATGAACACCAACGGCGCGCTTATCGATGAGGGGATGTATGAGTTTTTCGCGCGGCACCGCAATATCGGGATCACGTGGTCGTTTGGTAACTGCTATGAGAAATACGGCAGTCCTCAGGGGAAAGCACAGGCGGAGCCGTGGATGCTGAAGTTGGTCAGGGAAAACCCGAATCACAACGTGAACTTCATGGTCGTTGAATACGGGAAACTGAAAGAGGATTTTGATTTCATCGCGCGGGAGATCACCCGCAGTATTACGATCGACCTTGCGACGCGGCATGACCATAAGCCGGAAGATTTGGAGAGGTTTGCGGCGCAGTATTTCGAACTGCTTATCGAGCATGAGAAGGATGCCGAACTGTTTCAGACGCTTAATCCGGCGCTTCACAGCAATGCCTATGTACGGGAGTTCGGGCTTAAGGCGCAGGTGAGGGAGTTTCACTTCTGCCGGACGGGCCTTGAGCGGCTTTTTATCGATACTGAAGGCGGTGTCTGGCAGTGCGACAACATGTACATCTGCAGGCATAACCGGCTGGGTTCGGTTTATGACGGCATCGATTATTCGAAGCTGGATTACGTCTGGGAGATCGATGAGAACCGCGAGAAGTATCTGGGCAGGTTTTGCGAGAGTTGTGAGTTGTATAAGCGGTGTCCTCGGAATAAATGTCTGGGGCTTAATCTTGAGCATATGGGCAACATGTTTAAGCCGGAGCCGGGTTATTGCGCCATGAACAAGGTTCTGGCCAAGGTTATCGATAAATATATCCAATTGGAAAAAGAGAAACGGGAGGGAGTTCATGTCTAACGTGGAATTGGTCGGCGGTAAATCCAAAGACGAAATAAAAAGCATTGATCTGTTCATCACTGAGCAGTGCAACATGAAGTGCGATTACTGCTTTCACCCCAAGGGCGAGGCGGTGTTGTCGGTCGAGCAGGGCAAAAAGATCCTTGCCCGGATGAAGGAAATAAGCCCGGCGGGCCTGCAGATCACGTTCTTCGGCGGTGAGCCGCTTCTTTATCCGCAGACGGTGATTGAGCTTGCTCTTTATGCCCGGGATTTGTGGCCGCCGGATAAAGACGGACGGCATGCCTCGACCTTCTCGATATCGACCAACGGCATGTATTTCGATGAGGCAGTGTTCAGAAAGTTTGCCGAGCTGGGCATGGCGGTTCAGGTCAGCTGTGACGGGGATGAGATCACACATACCGAATACCGGCACGGAGACTATCCGCGCATCATCGAAAACATAAAGAAGATTTTGGCGGTCAAACCGGATATGAGCGTGCGCATGACGTTCACGCCCAAGACGGTTGGGAGGCTCTCGATCAACGTGCAGTACCTGCACGAGCTGGGCATTACGAAGATCATGCACCACGCGGTCATGGAAGAGGACTGGACTCAGGAGGCGGTCGAGCAGTACCGCTATCAGCTGACGCAGATTTATCACTACCGCCGGTATTGCAAGCGGCAGGGCCTGCCGATCGAGATCGCTTTTATCGATAAGCCGCTCAAGATAGTCAATGATGAGGTTCCGCCGGAGAAGGAATATTGTCAGGCCGGGAAGACCTATATCGCGATTCTGGACAACGGCGACGTGTATCCGTGCCACAGGGCGGCCAGCGCGCGGATATTCAAGCTGGGGAATATCTTTGAGGCGCGGCCGTTTATCCGCGGGATATTCTTGAATATCGACAAGGAGTACACCGGGTGCTGGAAAAACTGCCCGCACGCCCGGACATGCCACAGTTGCGTGATCACGCACTATAAGGTTAATCAGGAACTAACGGTTCCGGTCACGAAATACTGCCGGATATGCGCGGTCGAAAGCGAACAGGCGCTGGGCTTCCTGCCGGTCGAGCTGGCGGACAGGCGCGAACGCATGCTGTTCAAAGTCGGGCAGGTATTGGTGGATGTGGCAAAGCAGAATGAAGAAATTTTGGAAGCGTTAAAGAAAAAATAAGGAGGGACGGCAATGGCAAAAGTTATCAATCATGAAGAGATTGTGGTCGGCAGTTCGGTTAAGGCACTGACCCCGGCGGTTTATAACCCGGGCGAGGGGGTTTCGGCATCGTTTGCGATGATCACGGCCGAGGGTGGCGATATGCGGTATTTCGTCAACGGACAGAACCCGAGCGCGTCATCGGGCGTTCTTCTGGAGGAGGGCGATATTGTCGAGCTTCCGTCTATTTATCACATCAAGGATTTCAGGGTGATAAAGGCGGGCGATGACGACGGAAAAATTACGGTCACTTACGAAGGCTAAAAGGAGGGCGCAAAATGGATCATATTAAACATCAGAAAAAGAACCGGATCATCACCCGGGTCAATGAGATCACCACGGAAGGCGGCTTGCCCAAGACCGGGCNNAGACGATGAGTTATCAGTTTGGTGATGATGGCTATTATCAGATGGGGTACCCGCTTGGAGGCGGACAGAGGTTTATTGATAACGGTGACGGAACGGTTGTCGATACCGTGACCGGGCTTATGTGGATCAAGGATCCGCAGGCCGCAGGGCTGGGTATGACGATGTACTGGTATGACGCGATCAATGCCTGCGAAAACTTGGTATTTGCCGGGCATGACGATTGGCGTATGCCGAATATCAACGAATTGATGTCTATGGTGGATCATTCCCGGTACGATCCGGCATGGGACACGATGTTTTTTGCGTATCCCCCAGATACATGGACTCCGTTCTGGTCATCAACAATTTGCGCACCGTGGACGGATGGGGCGTGGTGTATGTATCCGTATGACGGATATAAAACAACGTATGGCAGGCCTTGGGATATGTGTTACGTTCGGCCGGTTCGCGGCGGGCAGGCATAAAAAGGAGGATTTCAAATGGCAAAACCTACAGTTGAATTTAAAGACGGGAAAAAGATCGTGACGTATCCTTCCGGTGAAAAGCGGGAGCAAACGAAGGATAATTTGACCGCGGCAAAGCAAATGTTTTTGAAGCGCAGGGATAAGATCAATGAGCAGATCGCGCTCATTGATGATGACATTAAGAAGATCGGATAGGGTTTATGAAAAATGACGGAAGCTGGACAAGGTTCATCACGCCAGTCTTGGTCACGATCGTTATCTTCATGCTCGGCACGATCATGGCTCAGGTCAACCGCATCGATGAGAAGCTGTTTCATCATCTGGCGAATGACGAGATCCATATGCCGCGGAGTCTTTATGTGTCCAAGGCTGAGTTCGAGATGCAGAGCCGGTTTATCGAAAAGGAGAACGACCGGATCATCAAGGCGATCGATGATCTGAGGAAGGACTTAAAGAAAGGAGCGGCGCAATGATTACGATCAAGCTGGTTATTGCCTTCGCGCTGGGCGCGGTGGTCGGGGGTCTGGGGATGTTCTTTTATCTGTGGCTGAAGGGCAAGGTGCAAGATGGCGGAAAGCGAAAAATTTAGCGTCCTTAAGTTTTTGGGCAGTTTCGTTCAGTGGTTGCCGTGGGTTAAAACCGCGCGCTATGCGATCGGTATCACGGCGATCGGACTTATCGGGTTGACGATTTATAAGGCTTTCTTCATGCCGACCGAGACCACGAAGCAGGAAACGCATATCATCGCCCAGCCGGGAGCGCAGGTCACGATCGACCAGAAGCGCGAGGAGAAGAAATCCGGGCTTGAGGTGCATCCCTTTGTCGAGGGGTACGGTTTCGCGGAATCCGACGACCGAAAAGGGGTCGGGGCTAAGGCCGGGGTGCGGGTAGATTTTTGAGATAAAGGCCTTGTCAACTATTAAACCGTATGGCCCTATACCCTCGAAAGGAGGAGATGATTATGGTTCGTGAAAACATGACGGCAAAAAAGACGCGCTATATCAGCGTCAGGAACGGCGGCGAGGAGACGTACGTTGAAAACATTCCGGTGTCGGGCCGGATGCGGGATCATCTTCCGGCCGCCAAGTTGCGTCTCAGGGAGATCCGGCGTGTCATGCCGCTGGGTAAGTGGTCGATCATGATCGAACAGCAATGGAAGGAAGGCGGCGTGACGCACTTTCAGATGCTGGATGTCGCGACTGGAAAGTTGCAGGAGTCGGTCTTATAAAAGAAAATAGTCATAGCAAAGAAAGCGCGGTACCGAATATCAGGATTATTTGCTCAATGTCTACTGTGAGTTCCGCGGGCATGCACATTGGTTGCCACGCAATTTTATTTTAAGGAATAAACAGGAGTTCTGTAGGGTTTCGTTTGACAAAAGCAAAAACGGATGGTATATTCTATTTATGAACAATTGTTCACAAATTAAACAGTATTTATGAGGGAGGATAGATGGCTATATTAAGTAGAAAAGAGAGAGATAGACAATTACGCAGATCCGACATTTTCAAAGCGGCAGAGCATGTATTTGCTTTGAAAGGATATCACAAGGCAACAATAAGAGATATCGCAAAAGAAGCACAATACGGAACGGGAACGGTTTATCTACATTTTAAGAACAAGGACACTCTTTATTTTGCTTTGCTTGAAGAAAAGTTAAAGTGCTTATTAGCTTTGATTAAAGAGAAAGTAGGGCAAGTGAAAGATGCGAAAAAGAAATTGGAGATTTTTATACAGGAAAGTTTAGTCTTCTTCGAGAAAAATCAGGATTTTTTTCAAATATTTGTCTCGGAGGGTAGTGAGTCATACATTGAAACAAGATTCTTAAAATCATCCATTGGCTTGCAATTGCAAGAATACACAGAAAGCCTGCTGAAGGAGGCGCAAGGGCAAGGGGTTGTTAATAGTAATTTTGACCCGGAGCAAATCAGCAATGTGCTCGAATCTATTTTAAAAACGATTACTCTTAAGTGGTTACAAAAGAAAAAGAGAAAAGAAGAAAGTTTAGTAGGTTTATTCGACACAATTCTTAGGTTGTTTCTATACGGTGCCGCAAGTAAATAACCTGCCTTTTAGTATTTCCTCATAGAACTCTTTACAAAATAATTAACTTGACAAGCCCACAAGTGAATGGTATGTTTTATTTATGAACAGTTGTTCACATATTGATAGAATGTTCACGAGAAGCGGAATAGAGGGTTTCGTGATTAATATTAGGATGACGGTGTGATAATGAAAAAACTATCTGTATTTATTACAAGCTTAAGCACTATTGTTGCGCTTACCTTTAACGTTGGCGCTTATGCGGATAATTCCCAAGAGGAAACCGTTTTAAAGATTAGCCTTGAGGAAACCGTTCTGAGGGCGCTGGATACTAGTGAAGAATTAAAGATAAAGGATAGCGAGATTAAGAAAAGTAAAGGTGTTTACGGGGAAGTCCGCTCAGAGGCGTTACCGCATATTAGCGGCCAATCGATTTGGACAAACAATATGGATTATCCGGATAAAGCCACCGGTAAGTATTACGATCATTCCTTAGATAACGGCATAAGCGCTTCGCAGCTTATTTGGTCGTTTGGCAAAGTGATGTATGCAATAGATTCAGCTAAGAATGCTGTTGAAGCGACTCGTTTGAATAGGGAAGCAAGCAGACAGGATGTGATTTTTGCCGCAAAATTAAGCTACTATAGCTGTCTTCTTGCTAAAAATACCCTATCTATAGCCGAGAAATCATATGCCGATGTTCTTGAAAATAAAAAGTTAATCGGTCAACGCTCTTACGGAGGTCGTAGCTCGAAATATGAAATTGTTAAAATAAATGCTGATGTCGCGGCTAGGATTCCGGCAGTCAATGAAGCCCGCACACAATTTGATGCGGCCATCGAAACATTAAGAAGGGTTATTGATGTTGATTTTGACCGGAAGATTGAACTTGAGGGAAATTTTCAAGAACAATACACAGATTTTAATTATGAAACGCTGGTGAGTGCTATGTATGCATACGAGCCTTCTTTGCAGGGGCTTGAGAAATCAATTGATTCTGCCGAAGCAAGCGTAAAGAGTAAATACGCCAGTTTTTTACCTACGATTTCTGCTTTTGCTTCTATGAATTACAAAGGGGATTCCAATGAAAATAGTTTTTTGAAAAAAGATGAGCTTGATAATTACTCTGCCGCCGGTCTTAAGGTAAGTATCCCGATTTGGGAAGGAGGAATAAAAGAAGCTCAGCTGAGTCAAGCCAAAGCGAATAAAGAAATTGCCGTTCTCAGGAAAAAACAAGTAGAAAGAAATCTACTGCTGGAGCTTAAAAAAGCCTACTTAGAATACCAACAGTATAAGGATAATCTTAAGGCAAACATTGAAGCAGTGAGCCTTGCCGAAGAGGCCTTCAAACAAACACAAGAGATGTTTTCTTCAGGTCAGGTCAGTATCACCGACCTCAATATTGCGGAACTTTCTTTGACTAACCAAAGATTGAATAAGGAAGCCACTCTTTACAACATAAATATAACGCTGTCAAAGATCGAGAAATTAATAACCGAAAAATACGAACATGAAAAACTTTAAGCGAAAAACAATATATTTAATAATCATTATCCTTAGTTTAGCTTCCGTTCCACTGCGTATTCACGCGGTCAAAGCAGCACGCGGTAAGACAATTGTCAGTTTCTATGGGGAATGGAAGAAGGCGGGAAAGCCGGTTGAGGTTCGGGTGATTAAAGCTGGAGATGTCTCTGTTTACGCTCAGTTTACGGTCAGGATCGTTGACGGGCGGGTTGCCCGTGGTTTTGTTACCGGTGAGCTTAAAAATGCGCTCCAGGAAGGACAAGAGATATACGATCCGGAGGAGAGATCCGTTGTTTGCGCCCGATTAAAAAGCGTAGGTGCGGAACTGGACATGGACGCCGGTATGTTCCCGGTAGAGGTAGAGTTTGATAAGTCTCGGGATCCGGGCGTTGCGTTTGTGGTTTGCGCTCATACTTCGACGCTACATAATGTATTAGCCGTCCCCAATGAAGTGCTGGATATTGCCGGAGATGAATATTTTATTTGGAAGGATGAGAACGGTCTTGCTAAAAAACGCAAAGTGGTTATTCGATTACGCAACGGCTACGGCGCGATAATCTCCGAAGGATTGCAATCCGGCGATAAGGTAATATTCAGCGGACAGAGTATGCTTGAGGATAATGACCGGCTACTGGTGGTAGACGCCGGAGAAACGGATAAAAAGGAACAAATTCAATGATAGAATTTTTTGTTAAACATAAGATTACCACGGTCATGTTTGTGTTGGTATTCGTGGTCTTGGGGTTTTTCAGCTATTCCAATCTGATGATTGAGAAGACCCCGAAGGTTGATTTTCCGATTGTGACGGTTTCCGTGGCTTATCCGGGGGCGACTCCTTTGGAGGTGGAGACGTTAGTAGTCAAGAAAATAGAAGACGCTATTTCCGAGATTTCCGAGATCAAGAAGGTCAAAAGCCAGTCTTACGATAGTTTCGGATACATCTTCGTAGAATTCTTACTTTCCGCAGACGTCAACGTCAAATCTATAGAAGTTAAGGACAAGGTTGAGGCCATCCTCAACGACCTGCCTGACGCAATAGAAAAACCGGTAATAGAGAAATATGATCCTTTAATTGAGCCGGTGTTGGACATGGTTTTAAGCAGCGACTCCGGCGACCTGCGCGAAGTATACGAATATGCGGATAAAACCTTAAAGACCAAATTTTCATCCATACGTGGCGTAGCCAAGGTCGACGTATATGGAGGGGAGAAACGGCAGATTAATGTCCGTTTGGACCCCATGCTTATGAAGCAGCATTATATTAGTATCAACGAAGTGATCGCGGCACTCATGGCCCGCAATAAAAATGTGCCTGCGGGGGATATTGAAAAGGGATACGATGCTCTTAGTGTGCGCTTTACCGGAGAATTCACAAGCGTAAAAGAGATTGCCGATACCCTTCTAGTTTCATCCGACGGTGGTGAATTTCACCTGAAGGATATTGCAGCAGTCGAGGACAGCTATAAAAAAATCTCTACAGTCGCTCGCTATAACGGTAAACCTGTGGTTGGCCTTTCCGTCAATAAAGCTTCCGACGGTAACGCCGTATTCATTTCTCATCAAATGCGTAAGAGGTTGGCGGAATTCCAGAAAAGTCTACCGCAGGGAATGCATCTGGAAATTGCTACCGACACCACGACTTTTATCACGAATGAAACATTGGATACCGAACGGAACATATTTATAGGAATCGTTTTAACCATAATCCTATTGTTGCTGTTTCTGGGGCGTTGGGATATGTCGTTTATTTCTGCAATCATTATTCCTACCTCGATTATCTCCACGCTATTCCCTATGTGGATGTCGGGTTTTTCCATTAACATGATGACCCTCCTTGCCATCGCTACGGTAATCGGAACGCTTATATCCAATGCTTTAGTAATTTTAGAGAACGTGATGGTACATTTGAGCCGCCACGACAATCCGGAAAAGGCAGCGATAGATGGGACTAAGGAAGTTTTAATTCCCGTCATTGCCTCTACCGGCACCAATCTTGTTGTATTCATGCCGATTGCTATGATGGGTGGAATGGTTGGGCTGATGATGAAATCATTCGGTCTGACAGTGGTTTATGCTACTTGTTTTTCATTGCTGGCCTCATTCTCATTGACTCCGATGTTGTGCGCGGCGATGCTTCAACCTCAAAAAACTAAGAAATCTTCCCGGCCCGGACTGATGCAGATGATTATCTCTAGAATAAGAATGATTCCGGTTTCCGTGGACAAATTAACGGAATTTCTTAAAAAGCAGTATAAGCATATATTTGAGCTTATGTTCCGTTTTCCGCGCTCGACCATTGCTTTTTGTTGTTTGGCGCTGATCGGTTCATTTTTACTATTCCCTTATGTGGAAAATGATTTTCAGTCTAAGTCCGATGAAGATAAGGTCATTATCAATCTTTCTCTTCCTCAAGGCTCAACCGTCGAACGTACAGAAGAGGCAGTCAAGCATATTGAAGCTTTCTTGGATACGATACCCGAGAAACGAGTTTACTTGTCTAATATTGGGAATAACGGAGTAGAGAACGCCAAAATTACCCTGGATTTAATCCCTTCAACCGAGCGTAAACGCAGCGATATGCAGATTATTGACGACCTGATCGTTTTCATCTCCAAGATGCCGGATGTAGAAGCATATTGCGTACGGCAAGGTATGAGTTCGATGTCTGAAGGCGATGTAGCGATAGACCTTTACGGCACGGATTACACGGTTATGGTTGATCTGGCCAGACAGATGAAAGATATCATGAATAAAAGCGGCGATTTTCAGAGCGTAGTTCTTTCATATAAAAGCCCTAAGAAGCAGATGAGCTTGGTTCCTAATGAGGAAAAGCTTAATGAGTTCGGGCTCAATGCGGCTAGCGTGGGCGCAGTGATGCGATACTCCATTTACGGAGAGGATTCCAATATTTACAAAGAAAAAGGCGAAGAATATAAGGTCAACGTGGAGATGGATGATGTTTATGCTCGGAATTTCGACGATATTAAAGAAATATCAATTCTTTCGCGCAAAGGGTTGATCCCTATCAATGAATTAGGAGAATTGAAAATCGATAAGGCCGTTCCTACCATCTGGCGTCGCGACCGCAACAGGATCATACGAATTGACGGTTATCTGGGCAAGAGCTCCATGGTTATCGTCAGCAAGAAGTTGGATAAACAGTTCAAGGCAATTAACTTTCCCCCCGGCTATAACTATAAATACTCGGGAAATTCGGAGTATATGGAAGAAACAAATGTTGAATTGGGCAGGGCGTTTCTTTTGGCGATCATCCTAACCTTTATGCTGTTGTGCGCGATCATGAATTCACTGATTGCTTATCCTTTGGCGGTCATGACTACAGTACTTGCTTCCGTCGCCGGGATGGTTTTGGGGTTGTTTTATCTTAACCAGAGTATGAATGTGGCTTCGATGATGGGTATGGTTATGCTGGTGGGTATGGTAGTGAATAACGCGATCCTGCTTCTGGATCAGACCTTGGTAAAAATGAAAGAGGGGTTGGCGATTAAGGATGCGCTTTGGCAGGGTGCTTCAGCAAAATTCCGCGCGATTATTATGACTTCGTTTGCCATTATTTTAGGCGTTCTACCGCAGCTGTGGAGTTTAAGTAAAATTAAACAGTCTATGGGTGCGGTGATGATCGGCGGATTGCTCGCTTCGATCATCTTTACATTTATTCTAGTACCGGTAGTCTTCTGGTATCTGGAACGTTTTGAGAGGCGGTTTATAAAACATTGAATGCATGAAAAATTTTGACACATTGTTTTCAATCGTAAAAATGTTAAGCGAACATGAGACGGTTTATGCTCATGGAAGTCGGGTTGCTCGGCTTGCGTGTGCTATTGCTCAGAAAATTGGCTACCCCGACGCAGATATTAAGCATATTCATTTTGCAGCAGTCGTTCATGATATTGGAAAGATTCAAATACCGGTGGGGATCCTTAATAAGTGCGGCACTCTGGATAGTGATGAGTTTGCGATCATGAAAAAGCATCCGGAGTTGGGCTATTCTCTTTTGAAAGACATAAAGCCCGAATCTGTGGCAGCGGAGGTTGCGCTTCAGCACCATGAAAGATTGAACGGTTCAGGTTATCCTTTCGGCTTGCATGCCGAGGAGATTAATCCTGTTACAAAAATAATATCAGTTGCCGATGTGGTAGATACGATGGTTTCTCCCCAGATATATAGGCCAGCATTGAGTATGGATGAAGCATTGAAAGAGCTTAAACAAAACAGCAACAAGTTATATGATTCCAAAGTTGTTGCCGTAACCGAGAACCTTATTGAGAATGCAGAAATTTATTTCTAAGGACAAGAATGATTTGAGATTTCAGGATCTATTGCCGCGGCTTATGCGGAGTCTTCATGCCGGAGCTCGCAGTCATGCTTTGCGCCTGCAGCTTTCTCTATCGGAATTACAGACATTATTTCTTTTAAGTAACGGTAAACCGGTTGAGATGAACAAAATAAAAAACAAGTTATTGATTAGCGGCGCATTTGCCACAGACATTGCCGATCGTCTTGTTCGACGCAAATTGGTTCTACGCCAGCGGGATGATAAAGACCGCAGGAAAGTAACTATCATGCTTACCGATAAGGGAAAGCATTATTTGGCAAAATTAGAAGTGAAAAGACAACGATTCTTCAAGGCGCTTGTTAATGGCCTAAAAGAAGAGGATAAAAGAATAATGGAAAGAGGCGTCTCAATGTTTGTTGATTCTTTAGAATCTATGAAGGATTTTAATGAATAGGCGGATAGAGGCAAGAAAAGGATTATGCTTATTCAGCATAATCCTTTTCTTTATTTCCGGTTGCGCAAGTGTACGGCATGCTGTCCCTCCAGATCTATTAAGCAGCGCGCGGGTTTTCGGCATGCAGGATATCAGGGCGTTCAGCGGTAGTCCTAGCGATTCTTTCAAGAGGGATTTTGTCAAATTGCTGGAACAAGAGGAAGCAAGAGAAAATTCTCTTTTTGATTCCAATAGCAAGCAGACTTTCTATATGCTTGCTATTTCAGGAGGGGCTGCCGAAGGTGCGTACGGAGCCGGTTTATTGAGTGGTTGGAGTGAATCGGGAACACGCCCGGTTTTTAAAGTGGTAACCGGGATAAGCACGGGAGCTATTATCGCGCCGATCGCCTTCCTGGGAAGCAAATATGATTATAAACTAAAGGAGTTTTATACAAAATATTCTACGAGAGACATCGTTCGAATACGGATACCGTTCATTAATTCCTTTGCAAATACTCGGCCGCTTGAGCAGCTGATTGAGAAGTATTTTGACGCAGAATTGATGAAGGAAATAGCCATTGAGTATAACAAAGGTCGCAGGCTTTATATCGGAACCACTAATTTGGATGCGCAGCGTCTGGTTATCTGGGATATGGGGAAAATTGCGTCTATAGGAGACGACAGGGCCTTGAAGCTATTTCGCAAGGTTATATTGGCATCGGCATCTATGCCGGTCGCTTTCCCACCGGTATATCTGAATGTAGAAGCCAATGATAAGACGTACGACGAGATGCATGTTGACGGTGGCATAACTAGGCAAGTATTTTTTCTGCACGATGTTTTACAGGGTTTTGATAAGGCCCTTAAAGAAAAGGGGATTGAGACATCTAGGATTAAATACGCGATCTATGTAATAAGAAACGGCTACGTTGATCCTCTCTATAAAGAAGTTCCGGATAGGCTTTCAGCAATTGCTGAGCGCGCGGTTGATACGATAATAAATGCCCAGGGTATAGGCGATCTTTACCAGTTGTACGTTTTCACTAAATATGGAGAGGGAGATTTTAATCTTGCCTATATTCCTGCAACGCATGTGTCAAAAGCAAAAGAGCTTTTTGATCCCGCGGAAATGCGAGAGCTTTATGATCTTGGATTTAAGGAGGCATCGGGAGGCTATCCATGGAGGAAAAGACCTCCGGGCATGGAAGAGTCTAAATAAACCCGCAGGACAAGGATAGGGGATGAAAAAGGGATATTTTTATATAGCGAACAAGAAAGGTAACGGTAGAAGAGCGGGCTTGGTTTTCGTTCTTAATATCGGCAACGGCAGGTTGTTAAAGCTATCTACCTTAAAGTATATTTATAAAGATAATAGCATCCTTGTTGTTTTTACACCGATAACAAGCAGCGATGCCCTCGATCTAAAAAAACATATGAAGAAAGAGAGCATTTATAGAAAGACGTTTGACAATCAAATTTGCAAACTGCTCGGCGAGATTATTTCCGGAATGCTGCGACCGGATATAGGGGCGGATCTCGTCATTAGAGAGTTGACGGAAAAGCAGAATAAGGATTATAAAAATTTTGAGTATAAATGCTACGACAAGGTTTATATCCCGGGGACTATACCGATGAGGCGAAGCAATGAAGTCGAGGTAAATAATCATAGAATAAAACTCGGTGATTCGGTATTTAAGCTATTCCTCCGTTTGGTGTTGGAATTGAAAAAGAAAAGAGACGGCTGGGTTCATCGGCACAGATTGGGCTCCGACACTATAATCGCAGATGTCGAAAAATTTCAGATTTACAGTAATCTTCGAACAGCTTTGGAAGGCAGCTTGCTGGACAAAGACGGCCAGAAGTTTATTGAGAACAACGGATCAAAGCAATACCGCATATCCCTCCACCCTGATTTTATCGACTACGATAGAGAAAAACTTCTTATGCATCCGGACACCGGCATTAGAGATATTACCAAAAAACTATCTTAGCGGTTGCTTTAGTTTTTCCTTCTCAATCCAGCCTTTTTGTGCTATATTGCTATAAATAAAGGGATATAGCGATTGGAGCACAAAATAGATGAACCGGCAAATAGGCAAAACCAACATGAAAAAGACGACTATTGAAATTAGCGAGGAGCAGTATTTCTTCCTGAAAGAAAAAGCTCTTGAGTTACAAAAACAAAATAAAAGCGCGTCCATTATATCAATTATCCGGGACCTGATTGAAAAGGATCGGAAACAATGGAGCGGTAGGAAGTAAATCGGATTTGTTTAAGGAGAGGAACCGATGAATAAACGAAATTGTTTTGTCATATTGCAGAATAGGGGGGAATCCCAATACAACGATTTTATAGGCAAGTTTTATCATTTTCCTAAAAAATACATCAAACAGTTATCGCAGGAAAATATCGAGTTTGTATATTACGAGCCTAAGAAAAAAGGCGAAGGGGTCTATTTTGGATATGGAAAAATATCCAAGATATTTGAGGACAAGAAAGAGCCGGAACACTATTTCGCCGAGATTGTTGATTATAAACCGTTTTCTATTGAGGTTCCTTTTCTGGATGATCAAGGGAATCGTCGTGAAACCGGGCCCGGCTTTAATATTCAGAATTCCGTACGTTCGATAGATTCGCAGCTTTTAGATGAGTTGTGTCTGGATGGCGGAATCATATTAAATATCGAGTCGGATGCGCATTTAATAAAAGTACTTGGAGAACAACTTATAGGTTCTGAACGGGTAGGCATTCTTGAATTGGTTAAGAATGCGATAGATGCGCAGGCTTCATATTGTCGCGTTCGATTGGAAAAGATCGATACTTTGGAGAGCGTAGATGATGATCAGTATGAGTTTGGCGGGTATCAGGGACCTGTAATTGTAGTTGAGGACGACGGTGTCGGTATGACACAAGATGTTATTCGAAACGGCTGGTTGCGACCGGCATCACCGATTAAGACAAGAATTAAAGAGAAATTACGCAAGGAACGAGCAAGGGCTCTTGAGAAGGGAAATCTCGGATCCTACGATGCGTTACTTAAGCAAATAAAAAAAGAACACGGCGGAAGAATACCTCTTGGAGAAAAAGGTGTCGGCCGATTTGCTACACACCGGTTGGGGAGATTCTTGGAACTTCGGACAAAAACAAAAGACATGCCTTATGAGTTGGTTCTGAAAATCGATTGGGATAAATTCGACAATTTGACAGAGCAATTTGTAAATTTGAACAGTATCGGCGTTAATCTTTGCCGGGAGAATCTAAAACGAGATTATGGGAAAGGCCAATCCGGCACGCGACTTGTTATTTACGTTGGCCGTGAGGGTTTTAAGTGGGATGCAAAAGAAGTGCAGGATCTTAATAAATCGATTTTGAATATTAATTCTCCACGGTACAAATCAAAGATCATATCCGTTGAAGGAAGCGCACAGACCATTGTCACACTTGAATGTCCGCAATTAAAATCGGAATTGCCTGAGCGCCTACCTTATCAGGAAGCGACGCCAAACTTTACCTTTGATGCACTTATTAACTCACACGGCGTTGTTGATGAATACGAATTAAAATTTAAACATCCGGAAGATAAGGTTCCGGAAGAGTCCTGGGGCGGCAAAGATATCGATTTACGCGTTCATAAGGATCCTAAGTTTTGGATAGAGGCAGGAGAGATGCGCGAGCCAGCGTGCGGTGCTTTTTATGTCCATTTGGATGTTTGGTATAGGAAGAAAGAATGGATAGATCTCGAGAATTGGAAAGAGTTAACCGATTACTTGGATGATTTCGGAGGAGTTGCCGTCTATCGCGATAATGTCCTTATGGTCGATACTAAAATCGGGGCTGAGCACGATTGGCTAAAGCTTAACGAGGAGAGAATTAAGCAAGCCTTTAAAATTTCCTACCGAGATTTTATCGGAAGCATTGAAATCGAGCAGTCGAAAAACTTCGAATTAATAGATAAGACCAACCGAGAAGGCATGATTGAGAATCAGGCATTTAAGGATCTATCTTGTTTGGCTAAGAATGCCGTGAATCAATTGCTGTTGCCGCGATATATGGCAAAGCGTGATGACTTTGAGAAGCTGACCAAAGGAGTTATTACCGATACGGGTACTTTGTCGAAAGTGGCGAAAACCTCTGCAACATTTTTTGAGAATGTTTCCAAGAGTGAATACGCTTTGGATTCCGATCCGTACGGTTTCTTTTCGGAACTGTGGAAAAATGTCGATGATCGCAAAGGCGGATTGGTTAATTTGCGTGATTCAATGAAGGAGCTTCAGAAGAGTGTAAAGTTGATAGAGGATACTCAAGAATTATTTGTGGAACAGGCAGGATTCGGGATTGCCATTGCCATATCGCTTCATGAGATAAATAAAATCACATCAAATTTTTATCACGGTATCGCCAGCTTAATAAAAAGCGGAGACTTCAATAAGGTGAAGCTGGATGATTTAAAAGAGACGTCCGCATCACTTCAAACGGAACTAAAAAGGCTGGGACCTCTTAGAGCGATAAGGAATGAGGACCCGACGGAATTCAATATTGTTAAGGTGATTAAATATGTTTCCGAAATTTTCAAGTTGAAAATGAAAGCCGACGGGATCTCATTTGAGATTATGAATCCCAATGATGATTTTAGTTTGTTCGGCCAATGCTCTAGGATAAATCAAGTGTTCGGAAACCTTTTCGATAATAGTATTTATTGGATCGGCCGATCGCGTAATAAGGATAAGAGAATCGTCGTTCGATTAGATAAAAAGCATAGAACCGTTGTTTTTGCCGATTCCGGCACTGATGTTAGTGATGTAATACGACCCTATTTATTTCAAGCGAGCTATAGTTTAAAAACACCCCCGAGCGGATTAGGCCTTTACATATGTAGAACTTATTTGAATTCGTTAAAGGGGCGGATTTATGAGACGCCTTCAAAGGATCGGATTGACGGACTGGTTGGTGCACACTTTACCGTAGATTTTGCCAAATCGCCGGATAAAAGAGGGTAACTATGACGCAAACTCGTAAATTTTCGATATGTTTGTTGGATGACAAAATACCGTTGTCGTTGGATTCCGGTTTGATTGACCATCGTGAGTTGAATGCGTTGGCTTCCGACGATGCTA
>MTKX01003026.1_pt2 | contig 18283 bp, 15 predicted proteins | sample 1042771 | NCBI WGS metagenome assembly MTKX01 (sample SAMN06212183, study PRJNA360534) | anaerobic digester metagenome | biome: Wastewater treatment plant; material: sludge; isolation source: anaerobic digester fed with sludge from wastewater treatment plant | place: Denmark: WWTP Randers ... | reverse complement strand
GCAGCAGGTAAGCTTAAAGCTGGTCTGCCCGTTGCAATGTGGATCCACGGTGGAGCTTACCGGAACGGTTTCGGTCATGAGAATGAATTTGATGGAGTTGCCTGGGCTGAACGTGGTGTTATCCTTGTTACTATTAATTACCGCCTCGGTATACTCGGTTTTCTTTCTCATCCTGCACTGACAGCAGAAAGCCCGCATAAATTCTCCGGTAACTACGGCATACTTGACCAGATTGCTGCTCTTAAATGGATCAAAGCCAATATTGTCCAGTTCGGCGGAAATCCTGATAATGTAACTATTTTCGGACAAAGCGCTGGAGCTGGCAGCGTTCAGACACTTGTTGCATCACCACTTACCAAAGGTCTTATCCATCGTGCAATCATACAAAGCGGTGGAGGTATTGGCAGCCGCCCGGGAACAAGCCTTGCCAANNGAACAAGCCTTGCCAATGCAGAACAGGCAGGCGAGAGCATAATGAGATATTATGGCTGTAATTCACTTGAAGAAATGCGTGCTGCAAAGGCAGAAGATTTCGGTGATTTTGAGAATCGTACCGAAGATTTTATGAAAGCTGAAAAGAGGATGGCTTCTCTGGGGCCGGTAGTCGATGGTTACGTTCTGAAAGAAAGCTTCAGCGATGCTGCAAGAAACGGCAATCTGGCTGATATACCGTACATTATAGGAGGCACAATAGTAGATATGAGAGGCAACAGCAAGCCTGTGGAAGACTTCTGCCTGGTCCGCGAAGAGCAGGGCGGGAAAGCTTATGCATATCAATTCGCACGTCCTTTACCGGGTGACGATGCCGGAGCATTCCACTCTTCAGAGCTATGGTTTGTGTTTCACACCCTTGACCGTTGCTGGCGCCCTCTGACACCAGGCGATGAAGCTCTTAGCCAGTATATGGTCGGATGCTGGACTAATTTTGCTAAATATGGTGATCCGAACGGAAAAGGAGAGGAGAAATGGAAACCCTATACCAAAAGCACTCCTGATTTCATGCTTTTCACAACTGATGAAAAAGTAAACACTTCATCAATGGGTAAACCGTTAAGCCCGGCTGCAAAACAAAATCCTTAATTGCTATTTGTCAGGAGAATCCTGAATCCTGCTGATATGCTGTGAATAATCGGTATATCCTCTTCAACAACGAACATGGGATCGTATTCTCCGAATAAGTAGAGCCCAGGGAACTTACTGAATGGGTTTAGTTTCAATCCGACAGGTACATTGATACTGGCCCATTTTTCATTGTCTGTCGATAGAAGGTTCACACCTGCACCACCTCCGGCATAAAAAACAATTCCGTTTGCTGTAAAAAGCGATGCCAAACAATAAACCTGTGTGATCCCTCTGTCGCTGTGAGACCAGCCTGACTGGCTGTAATCCCGTGTGTTGATCCTGAATTCTCCCCATACCCTGTTTATAGGGCTGTAGGAAAGGCAAAGAGTATTTCCGTCGGTATTATACCCTAGTGCAAGCTGTGCATTGGCAGAAATGGTCAGGAAAAATAAAATAATAAAACCTGATATGAGTTTTCTTTTCATAAGGTATGTTATTGATTTAGAACAATTATGCCATTCTCATAGGTGCCTAACCAAATGTTATTTTCATAATCAACTTTAAGGGTAGTTATAAAATCATCCGGAAATGATCCGGGCATTGAGCTTCGCCAGGATCGGCCATTATAAACATTAAGGATAATTGAGCCGTCTTTGCGGTCTGCTATCCAGCAATAATTCCTCCTGTCCAAAGCAACCCTGGCAGAAAAACCTATCCCTGAAATATTATCTGAATCGATTANNTCGATTAGCTTCCATTTATCATCCTGCAATTTGTATAAGTTATTTGTTGTATGAAAGGCTGATGATAATGAAAAATCCTCAATCAGGTATAGCAGACCTGAAGGACCGGCATCAAATGAAAAAACCCAGTAAAATGTACCACCTTCATCACCGAGACATTCCCATTTTCGTCCGGTGATCCGGTATATATTTGTCCTGCCAACAGTTCCGCTTGTGGCTAAATATACCACACCATCGCTGTTTATATCAAGTGCATAAATCACGTGCTGATTCAATGGAGAATTTTCAGGAGTCAGGAATTCAAACTTCCTGCCATCATAAATCCCTAATCCGCCATTGTCGAATGCACAGCTTGTAAACCATACTTTTCCATCAGGAGCTATCTCAACTTCAGATACATAATCTCTTGGCAAGCCTGAATTCGAAGCATTGAAATATTTAATCCCGTTCCCGTCAGTATGTGCCAGACCGCCTCCATTTGTACCTGCCCAGACACTTCCATCCTCTGTAATAGCGACGTCCCATATATCATAGCCCAGATTTATTATCTTCTTATCTTTATGTCTGTCTATCAGAATAAGCTGGTTATCAGAAGCGGCACAAATGCTTCCATCCTGGCCGACATCCAGACAAGTGATCCTTCTGCCTTCAAGAAGGCGGTAGGAGATATTGAAGTTAACTCCTTCAGGATATTTCTCACAAGAACCTTCCTTCTCACAGGAGCTGATAATAAGAGAAAATATCAGAAATATAAAAACAGTTACCCTTTTCATTTTTTCACGAGGTTTAAGAGTATCAGTTTAAAGGTATATTATTTGCCCCAATTTTCGTGCCACAGGAACCTGAATGTTCATTAGTTTATTGCCATTTAAATTTCTAAATATAATTTTGTGCATTCATTAAAGATGGAATGAAAGCAGAGATAATTACAATAGGAGATGAATTACTCATAGGACAGACAGTTGACACAAATTCGGCATGGATAGGAGCGGAACTGAGCCAGGCGGGCTTCGATATCTGCCGTAAAATTTCAATACACGACAGAAGAGAAGATATTCTGGATGCTGTAAGTGAAGCTGTTTCAAGATATGATATAGTAATTATAACCGGCGGTCTGGGTCCTACCAGTGATGATATAACAAAACAGACTCTGTGCGATATATTCAATGGACGCATGGTCTTAAATCCTACAGTTCTTTCAATGATAGATGAGATGATGAAGCGCAGGGGTATCGCCATGAATGAGAATAACAGGAAACAGGCTGAAGTGCCTGATTCATGCAGGGTACTGTATAACAAGATGGGAACAGCGCCGGGAATGTGGTTTGAAAAGGAGGGGACCATTTTTATTTCATTGCCCGGGGTCCCATACGAAATGAAATATATCATGAATGAGCATGTACTGCCTGAACTAAAAAAGCGATTTCAGTCGCAGGTTATAATTCACAGAAATATAATGACTTATGGAACCTCTGAATCAAAGCTGGCTGAAATACTCAGCGGTTTTGAGAAATCTCTTCCCCCAGAGATAAAGCTTGCATACCTTCCATCTTATGGCATAATCAAATTGAGACTGACCGGTACGGGCCGAAATCGGGAGATTGTCGAAAATATTGTAGATGAACAGGTTAAAAAATTATATTCAATAATTCCACAATTAATTTACAGTGAAATTGATGAACCGATTGAGAGTTTCATCGGCAACCTGCTTAAGGAGCGGGGACTGACAATCTGTACTGCCGAAAGCTGCACGGGAGGAAAGATAGCTCAGATGCTTACTAGTATCCCCGGAAGCTCACAATACTACAAAGGATCGGTAATCGCATATGACAACAGTATTAAGACCAGCCTGCTTAACGTTCCGGAGGAGATGATCAGTAATTATGGTGCCGTAAGCGAACAGGTGGTTGCAAAAATGGCAACAGAAGTACGTAAAAAATTCAGGACGGATTACTCGGTTGCTACATCAGGTATAGCCGGACCAGACGGAGGAAGTGAATCAAAACCTGTCGGAACAGTTTGTATTGCTGTAAGTTCTGACAATGGGGTGGGAGTGATTACAGAAAAATATGTTTTCGGCAATGAAAGGATATTGAATATCAACAGGTTTTCAATTGCCTCACTGAACCTCGTCAGAAGGCAGATATTACAATTGCAGAAATGAATTAACATATCTCATAAAAAAAGTCAACTTAATATTTGGTTAATCAGATTAAAATCATTTATTTTGCGCTTCATTTTATAAGGCTTTTTAAGCAGAAAAAACAGAACGGAACAATGTCAAAGATTTGTCAGGTAACAGGAAAGAAAGCGGTAGTAGGTAATAATGTATCTCATTCAAGAAGAAGGACTAAGAGAAAATTCCAGCCGAATCTTTTTGAGAAGAGATATTTCCTGCCCGAAGAAGAAAGGTGGATCTCGCTTAAAATATCAGCAGCCGGGATCCGGTTAATTAATAAGAAAGGTCTTACTTCCGCTCTCAAGGAAGCAAAAGAAAAAGGCTACATTGTGAATTACTAATAAGATCAGGAAATGGCTAAGAAGGCAAAAGGGAACAGGCAGCAGATAATTCTGGAATGTACCGAACATAAAGAAAGCGGACTTCCGGGAATGTCGAGATATATTACAACTAAGAACAGGAAAAATACTCCTGACAGGATCGAGAGAATGAAATATAATCCGATCCTCAAGAAATATACACTTCACAGAGAAATTAAGTAATATCAGCATAAAATGGCAAAGAAAGTTGTTGCATCACTTAAAACAGGCTCAGGCAAGATCTTCACGAAATGCATCAAGATGTCGAAATCTGATAAGACCGGAGCTTACCAGTTCAAGGAAGAGATAGTCCATAATGATCATATCAAGGACTTCTTCAGGAAGAATTAAGAATAATTGTTTAACAGGAAGATATTCAAAGCTTTCTTCATCGTGAAGGAAGCTTTTTTTATATTTGTTTAATTTTATTGATCAGCATAATGGCTCTGCTGGATTTTTTTTCAAAAGAAAAGGAGAGTCTGAATAAAGGACTCGAAAAGACTAAGGAATCAGTATTCGTCAAACTTTCAAGGGCAGTTGTCGGTAAATCAAAGGTAGATGACGAAGTTCTTGATAATCTCGAGGAAGTACTGGTCTCATCTGATGTCGGCGTTGCAACTACTATCCGGATCATAGAAAGGATAGAGGCAAGAGTGGCACGCGATAAATATTTGAATACAAATGAATTAAATACTATCTTAAAACAGGAGATCGCTGCTCTTCTTGAGGAGAACAAATCAGATTCCGGATCAGATTTCTCATCTCCGCTTAAGTCCAAACCTCATGTAATAATGATTGTTGGCGTCAACGGTTCAGGAAAGACTACAACGATTGCCAAGCTGGCCTACAAATACAGAATGAACGNNGACCAGCTTCAGATATGGGCCGAAAGGGCAGGGGTGTCGGTTGTCAGGCAGCAAATGGGATCTGATCCTGCATCTGTGGCCTTCGATACTCTTAAGTCGGCTGTGGCCGGAAATTATGATGTCGCTATAATTGATACTGCCGGGAGACTGCATAATAAAATAAACCTGATGAACGAGCTGTCAAAGATCCGGAGAGTAATGGAAAAAGTCGTTCCCGATGCCCCTCATGAGGTGCTTCTGGTACTCGACGGATCAACCGGACAGAACGCATTCGAACAGGCGCGGGAATTCATGTCCTCAACAAATGTAACAGCAATAGCTGTCACAAAACTTGATGGAACAGCTAAAGGCGGCGTTGTTATAGGAATTTCTGACCAGTTTAAAATTCCCGTCAAATATATCGGGATCGGAGAAAAAATGGAAGATCTCCAGGTATTCAACCGGACAGAATTCGTGGATTCCCTGTTTGTATGAAAAAAAAGAAAATCAACGTCATAACTCTCGGCTGTTCAAAGAATACCGTCGACTCTGAAAAACTTCTAAAGCAGCTTCAGTCTGGCGGTTATGAAATAAAGCATGACTCAGAAGAATCTGATGCCGGAACAGTAATAATAAATACCTGCGGTTTTATCAATGATGCCAAGGAGGAGAGCATAGACACGATACTCCGTTATGTCCGGAAAAAAGAAAAAGGACTTATAGACAATCTTTATGTAATAGGCTGTTTATCTGAGCGATACAAGGAAGAGCTAAAAATGCAGATCCCCGAAGTGACCAGGTATTTCGGAGTTCATGACACCCCTATGATTCTCAGAGAATTGGGTATTGATTACAGGAATGACCTGTCGGCAATGAGGATACTGACCAGTCCCGGCCATTATGCATATCTGAAAATATCGGAAGGCTGTGACAGGCATTGTGCATTCTGTGCTATACCTCTTATAAGAGGAAGATGTATTTCCCGACCTCTTGAAGAGCTTATCGCAGAGGCTGAAATTCTTGCTGATTCCGGAGTGAAGGAACTTATTCTCGTGGCACAGGACCTCAGTTATTATGGCCTCGACCTATATAAAAAGCAGAGATTGCCTGATCTTGTTTGCGGGCTCCTTAAAATTGAGAAACTAGAATGGATAAGACTTCATTATCTCTATCCGTCAGGTTTTCCTGAAGAACTTATTCCTCTTATACGGGATAATAAGAGGATATGTAACTATATTGATATTCCGGTCCAGCATATAACTGACAGAATGCTGGGCATAATGAGAAGATCCCATGACCGCAGGGAGACTGAAAGTATCCTGAATAAAATAAGGACTGAGATACCGGGTGCTGCTATCCGTACAACTCTCATTGCCGGTCACCCGGGTGAAACGGAAAAAGATTTTCTTGAACTAAAAAAGTTTGTCGAAGATTTCCGCTTTGACAGACTCGGGGTTTTTGCTTATTCGCATGAAGAAGATACTTATTCCTATGAACATTATAACGATGAAGTACCGGAAGATGTAAAGGAATTGAGAGTATCACAAATCATGGAATTACAGCAGTCCATTTCTGCCGGGCTCAACGAAAGGCTTATGGGACAGGTAATTAAAGTAATTATCGACAGGAGGGAAGGAGATCATTATATCGGCAGAACTGAGTATGACTCTCCCGAAATTGACCAGGAGGTACTGATCCCTGCAGAATATAATATCTCACCCGGAAACTTCTACAATGTCATGATCACGAACTCTGCAGAATTTGACCTGTTCGGTAAACTGATCTAACTATCCTCCTGTTCCTCTGCAGTTTCTTTCTTCTTCTGGATCTTGATTTTGATCTCTGACTTCGCGCTGTTGAATCCGACATTGATCACTTCTCCTTCACCGGGAACAGCTTTGATGAGAATTTCTGCCATCGGGTCCTCAAGGTATTTCTGGATCGCACGTTTCAGTGGCCTTGCTCCATAAGTTGCATCAAATCCTCTCTCAGCGATGAAATCCCTGGCAGCAGGAGCGATCTTAAGCTGGTAGCCCAGCGATTTAACCCTGTCGAAGAGGCCCTTAAGTTCAAGGTCAATTATCTTATTGATCTCTTCCTTGCCCAGGGAGTTGAACATTATTACATCATCAATCCTGTTCAGGAATTCCGGTGCGAATGTCTTCTGCAATGCTTTCTGAAGTATGCTCTTGGTCTGTTCATCCCTTGAAGCTTTCTTTGCCTGGGTGTCAAAACCGATACCGTGTCCGAATTCGGCTATCTGACGGGTACCTATATTAGAAGTAAGGATAACAATTGTATTCCTGAAGTCTACCCTTCTGCCCAGACTGTCAGTCAGCTGACCTTCATCGAGTACCTGCAGGAGTATGTGGAAGACATCAGGATGAGCTTTCTCAATCTCATCGAGAAGCACAACAGAGTATGGTTTTCTTCTCACTTTTTCGGTAAGCTGGCCGCCCTCTTCATATCCCACATATCCGGGAGGTGCTCCGACGAGTCTTGATACTGAAAACTTTTCCATATACTCGCTCATATCTATCCTGACAAGATTATCAGTTGTATCAAAGAGGAATTTTGCCAGCACTTTCGCCAGCTGGGTCTTCCCGACACCTGTGGGACCGAGGAAAATAAAAGTACCTATTGGCTTATTGGGATCTTTCAAACCGGCTCTGTTCCTCTGAATTGACTTAACTACTTTCTGAATGGCTTCATCCTGTCCGATAACGCTTCCCCTGAGCTCATCAGCCATCTTCAGAAGTCTTGTTCCTTCGGTCTGGGCTATTCTTTGAACAGGAACGCCTGTCATCATTGCCACTACTTCTGCAACTTTCTCAGCATCAACTGTTTCCCTGTTGACAGCAAGTTCTTTTTCCCACTTTTTCTTCTCAAGTTCTATTGCATCAAGCAGATCCTTTTCTCGGTCACGGAAGCTTGCAGCCTTCTCAAAATTCTGGTTCTTTACAGCTGTCATTTTTTCCTTTTTCGTATCCTCCAGTTGCTTCTCAAGTGTAAGTATCTTTTCAGGAACCACAATATTGGATATATGAACCCTTGATCCTGATTCATCGAGAGCATCAATGGCTTTATCAGGAAGATGACGGTCAGAGATGTAGCGGTTTGTCAGTTTAACGCAGGCTTCGATGGCTTCATCCGTGTAAATAACGTTATGATGTTCTTCATATCTCTCCTTTATATTCTGCAGAATGAGTATAGTCTCTTCTATAGTGGTAGGATCGACAAGCACCTTCTGGAATCTTCTTTCAAGTGCACCATCTTTTTCAATATGTTGCCTGTACTCATCAAGAGTTGTTGCTCCGATACACTGTATCTCGCCTCTGGCAAGGGCAGGCTTAAGCATATTTGCTGCATCAAGTGATCCTGTGGCACCTCCGGCTCCTACTATTGTATGTATCTCGTCGATGAACAGTATTATGTTGTCATTTTTTGAAAGCTCGTTCAGAATTGCCTTCATCCTCTCTTCAAACTGTCCCCGGTATTTTGTCCCAGCCACAATAGAAGCAAGGTCAAGGGCTACAACCCTCTTATTGAACAGTACCCTTGAGACGTTCTTCTTTGTTATCCGGAGAGCCAGCCCTTCGGCAATTGCAGATTTTCCAACGCCCGGCTCACCAATAAGTACGGGATTATTCTTTTTTCTCCTCGACAGAATCTGGGCAAGTCTTTCTATTTCACGTTCCCGGCCGACGACCGGATCAAGCCGGCCTTCTTCCGCTGCTTTGGTCAGATCGATCCCGAAATTATCAAGAACAGGAGTATCTGAAGATGACTTTGCAGATGCTGCATTGCCTGCAGGGCCTTTGCCCTGGGCTCCGAATCCCTGACCTTCATCATCTTCATCCCTTGGATAATCGGCTTTGGCACTCGGAGAACCGGCTTCAACCATCCGCCTGACAGACTGATAATCAACATCCATCTCAGACAGGAACCTTGTAACAAGGGTATTTTCATCCTTCAGGATAGCCAGAAGAAGATGTTCTGACTCTATAACTGGGCTTTTCAAGGCTTTGGCCTCAAGATAAACAAGCTTAAGTATTCTTTCAGTGCTCCTTAATAAGGGTAATACTTCATTATCTGCAACGGAGACGGGAATGTCGACCTTAATGCTTTTCTCAAGGGATCCCTTAAGTACCATCAGATCAATACCCTGATTGATAAGAATTTCAACAGCTACACCTTCTCCATCCCGCAATATGCCAAGGAATAAATGCTCCGGACTTATATGACTGTTCCCAAGCCTTATTGCTTCTTCCTTGCTGTATCCCAGGATATCCTTAACCCTCTGCGAAAATTGTGAATCCATATTAATAAAACGTAAGTTTTAAATCTACCTTTACGGTCATTCTGTCAGCATCATTTCGGACAAATATTCCACTTGTGACCAACGTAAAGGTACTTCAAGTGCTATTTAAGTATGGCAATTTTCATGCCCATTTATGAACAATGGGTGTTAAAAATTCACCATTTTATTATCTCAAAATTACTCAAATAATCACTATTTTCGTAATTCAAATCGCTGATATGGTTTGTGCGTTGTAATCATTTAATTATTAATATCTTATGGCAGAACGAGAAAGGGTGGTTCAGGTAAACATCGAGGAGGAAATGAAGTCGGCTTACATCGATTACTCGATGTCTGTCATTGTTTCGAGGGCTTTACCTGATGTGCGTGACGGTCTTAAGCCGGTACACCGGCGTGTTCTTTTCGGAATGTCGGAGCTTGGAGTTCTTTCAAACAGGGCTTATAAAAAATCAGCAAGGATAGTGGGAGAGGTGCTGGGTAAATATCACCCGCACGGAGACTCATCTGTATATGAAGCCATGGTACGGTTAGCCCAGGACTGGTCAATGAGATATCCTCTTGTTGACGGTCAGGGTAATTTCGGATCAGTCGACGGCGATAGTCCTGCAGCTATGAGATATACTGAAGCCAGACTCCGTAAGATAGCAGAAGAGACACTGGCCGATATTGACAGGAACACTGTTGATTTCCAGCCTAATTTTGACGATTCCCTCTCTGAACCTGTAGTACTTCCGACAAGGATCCCAAACCTTCTTGTTAACGGAGCTTCAGGGATCGCCGTGGGAATGGCAACAAACATGGCACCTCATAACCTATCCGAAATTGTTGATGCAACCATAGCTTATATAGATAATAATAATATCACCACCGATGAAATACTGAAACTTGTAAAAGGTCCGGATTTCCCGACCGGTGGAATAATATATGGAGAGCAGGGGATAAAGGACGCCTGCGAGACAGGCCGTGGAAGGATTGTTGTAAGGGCAAAGACCGAGATAGAACTGACGCATTCCGGACGTGAATGCATCGTGGTCACAGAGATTCCATACATGGTAAACAAGGCTGAGATGATCCGTAAAATAGCCGACCTTATTAACGAGAAAAAACTTGAAGGTATATCGTATATCAACGATGAATCGGATCGCAACGGCATGAGGATAGTAATCATCCTTAAAAAAGATGCAAGTGCAAATGTTGTTCTCAATAATCTCTATAAATACTCTTCCTTACAAACTACATTCAATGTCAATAATATAGCCCTTGTAAAAGGAAGGCCAAAAACACTCAATACAAAAGATCTTATTTCATATTTTGTAAAGCACAGGCATGAAATAATAATCAGAAGAACAAAATTCGATCTTGATCAGGCTGAAAAGAGAGCGCACATACTTGAGGGATTGATTATTGCAAGTGATAATATTGATGAGGTAATTGCAATCATCAAGTCGTCACAGACTCCTGATGAAGCCCGCGACAGGCTGATGGAGCGTTTCAGCCTCTCGGAGATCCAGGCAAGGGCAATTGTTGAAATGAGACTGAGGCAGCTCACCGGACTCGAACAGGATAAGTTAAGGGCCGAGTATAAGGAAGTAATGGATCAGATTGAGTACTTTAAGAAAGTACTGGCCAGTGCAGACCTGCAGATGAAGATCATAAAGGACGAACTGACAGAAATTAAAGATAAATATGGTGACAAAAGGCGTACACTGATAATACCGAACGCTGAGGAATTTATTCCTGAGGATTTCTACCCCGATGATGAAATGGTTATCACAATATCACATATGGGATATATAAAGAGGACCCCTCTGACTGAATTCAGAAGGCAGAACAGGGGAGGTACCGGAGCCAAGGGAGGCACTACAAGGGATGAGGATTTTATCGAACACCTGTATATTGCCACTATGCATAATACTATGCTCTTCTTTACAACCAAAGGAAAATGCTACTGGCTTAAAGTTTATGAAATACCGGAAGGTTCACGCACTTCAAAAGGAAGAGCAATGCAGAACCTCATAAATATAGAACCGGATGATAAAGTCAAGGCATTCATTAACATAAAGACCTTGAATGATCCCGATTATATCAACAATAATTTCATTGTGTTGTGCACAACAAAAGGTATTATCAAAAAGACTTCTCTTGAGGCTTATTCACGACCAAGAGCCAATGGAGTTAATGCTATAACAGTAAGGGAAGGAGATGAACTGCTGGAAGCAAGAATGACAAACGGTAACCATCATATTATGCTTGCAGTAAAATCAGGACGCGCAATCCGTTTCCCCGAAAAATCTGTAAGGCCGATGGGAAGAATTGCTTCCGGAGTACGGGGAATAAGACTTGCAGACGATAAGACTGATATCGTGGTCGGAATGATAACCGTTGAAAACAAAGAAAAGGATATACTGGTGGTTTCTGAAAAGGGTTATGGAAAGAGATCTGATATTGATGGTTACAGGATAACCAACAGAGGAGGAAAAGGTGTAAAGACAATCAACATTACCGAAAAAACCGGTTCGCTTATCGCACTTAAAGACGTAACCGATAATCACGACCTGATGATTATTACCCAGTTTGGTAATGTCTTAAGAAGTCCTGTGGCTGCATTAAGGGTAATGGGTAGAGCTACGCAGGGTGTCAGACTGATAAACCTCAGGGAAAATGATATAATTGCCTCAGTTGCATGTGTCCTGGTCAATGAGGATGATAATGATAATGAGGTAGTTACAGATGATAAAAATGAAACCTTATGATTTTGGCAAAGAATTTGAAGATTAAGAAGTAATGTTATAAATTTGGAAAATTATTTTAGACTACAATTTTAAATTAAAAATTAAATCATGAAAAAGTTATTTCTGCTGATAGCAGTTATTAGTATCTCAACAGGAGTATGGGCACAAAAAGGCAAAGTGACCGCAGCTCTCAGCTTCATTGAACAGGGAGCTCTTGATAAGGCAAAAGAGGCTCTTGATGCAGCTTTCGCCAATGAAAAATCAAAAGACTGGTTCAATACATACTTTGCAAAAGGAAAATTTTGCCAGGCTGTATTTGAATCTGATAATCCCAAATTCAGTTCATATTGTGCCGACCCGCTTGCAGAAGCGTATGCAGCATATGAAAAAGCACTTGCCCTTGATACTAAGGGGGGTACAAAGAAAAAGATCATAACCGGTATGATCTATAATTCACTAGCTCTCGATATGTATAATCAGGGAAGTAAAATGTTCGAGGCTAAGGATTTTGAGAACGCACTCAAATCATTTGCGACACAAATAGAGATAACGGAAAGTGATAAATATGTCAGCGCTCTGGATACAGGAATGTATTATAATGCCGGCCTTGCCGCTATGAATGCTCATAAGTACAATGATGCAATTAAATATTTCGAAAAATGCGTTGAACTTCAATATCAGGGTATTACACCTTTTATTCAGATATCTGAAAGTTATATGGGCCTTGGTGACACAGCGAAAGCAGAACAGTATCTGCTGGATCTTCCGAATAAATTTCCTGGAGATGAAAACATTACTTTGCAGCTCATTGACTTTTACCTTAAAGCAGGTAAATATGATAATGCTCTCAAGTATATCGATATGGCAAAAGCCAAAAATCCAAGTAATTACAGTCTCTATTATGCTGCAGGGATAATGTACCTTAACCTCGAGAAGTACGATGAAGCTATAGCTGAACTCGGAAAATCGATTGAACTTAAAAATGATCTTTACGATACACACTATGGACTTGGTGCAGCATATATAAATAAGGCAGCCAAGATGTTTGAGAAAGCAAACGAAATAATGGACGTGAATAAATACTCTGCTGCTATTGATGAAGCAAACGCTGTCTATGAAAAAGCTCTTCCGATTATGGAAAAAGCTCTTGAACTTAGACCTGACGATATAGATGCCCTGAAGAGTCTTCAGGAACTGTACTACAGGTTCAGACAGAAAGATCCTTCACTGAACGCTAAATATGAAGCTACAAAAGCAAAACTTAGCGCCCTCCAGAGTAGATAGACTTTTTGTGATATATATAATTAAAGCCCTTCAGTATAGTAAATTGAAGGGCTTTTCATATATTGCCATATAATTCAGGACACACGGTGTAAAATGAAAAATATTCATACAATATTGATTCTCAGTACTTTAATATTAACAGGTTGCTACAGGTACGACGAACCTGAACCTGACAATGAAGGTAAAATAATAGTCCTGATGTATCACCGTATAACAAGCCAGGAAGCTGCCAATCTCTATGAGCGAAGCATAGAAAACCTCAAAAATGACTTTGAATATCTAAGGAAGCACAACATTAACGTAATAAGTTTTAATGATCTTACAGTTATTAAAGAATCAGGGAAAATGCCTGCGGGAAACTCTGCTATCATAACTTTTGATGATGGAGACTATTCCTGGTTTAGTCTTGTTCAGCCATTATTGAAAGAATACAGGTACAAGGCTACATTTTTTCTTTGGGTCCATATGATAGGTCGAAATTCCTTTATGGAATGGGAGGATGTAGAAATGATGAGTTATTACACCCTGGAAGGCGGAGTTCATCCTTTTAACTTCGGATCACATTCATTTTCACATGCATATCTTTATACTGACAGGAGCAAGTTCCAGGATTTTAATGAATATAACAGGTTTCTGGATTATGAATTTGGAGAATCAAAAAGAATTATCGAGCAGCATATCCCTGGAAAAGTTGAAGTATTTGCTCTTCCTTTCGGCGACGGGGCAGGTGATGAGAATATTATTTCTGCTGCAGAAAGAAACGGATACAAGTTTATCCGTACATCAATCCAGTCAACAATAAATGTTCCTGATCAGGATCTTTTTCAGATACCAGCAATCCCTATGCTTGACAACACGCCATCAGATGCCATATGGTATTACCTTGGTATCTGATTTCCGACAACTAACCAATTATCAAAAGGAGAGAAGAACAGATGTAGCGGATTAATATCTTTACAATACCAATTATTTCTATTTGACATAATATTAATTATAGGAAATCAATAAAAATTTGCGGTCAGCTCTGCTGATTGACATAAAATCAGATATGAGCCTGATCCATCAGGATCATATCGTTCGATTTTATGTCAAAGCAAATTTATATTTTTTACTTCTTACGGATTTCCTCCTTGATCCTTTGAATATGACCGCGTCCCAGACCCTTGACTTCACAACCCAGCTTGAAATACTTCCGTATCCTGTCATCGGTCAGAATTCCAAAGCAATCAATTATTGCAGCAGGTTTTCCGATAGTTTTTACGATTTTTTCCGGATCAAGATCAAGGTACTCCTTATGAGGCACCGCAAGTATCACAGCATCAGCATCTTTCAGAGCTTTGTTCAGGTTTTGTTCAACATGGATCTCTTTCAGTTTTTCCTGATTCCTGAAAAACCTTGCCTTGCTCTGTCCGACACCCGGATATGTATCCTGTTGTTCAAATTCCCACCAGTGCTCCACATATGGATCATGAACCCTTATCTCGGCACCCATTTCCGTCAGTTTTCTAATAACAATCTCCGATCCGCTATACCTTGTATCACCCACATCTTCGCGGTAAGCAGCACCAAGTACAAGAACATCAGCACCGGCGATTGGCTGTCCCATATTACGCAGTGCATCACGCGTAAGCTGACCTACATGCAGGCCGCGCGTGTCGTTGATATCGATAGCCATTGGCGTGATCTTGAATATATCATCCTCAAAACCAAGGATATGCTTATAGGCCCACAGCCCGAGGCCACCATCTTTCGGAAGACAATAGCCTCCTATACCCGGACCCGGGAATATCATATTACTGTGAGTGGGACGCATTTTTATTGCCTTTATCACCTTGATCAGATCGACTCCGTTCCGCTCGGCAAACAGGCTCCATTCATCAAGAAATGCCAGGATCGTAGCCCTGTAGCTGTTCTCTATTATCTTTGCTGTTTCCGATTCTATTGGCCTTTCCATTACTGTCAGCGGGAATTTATCAGTATTGAGCACTTCCGTAAGGAATTTCTCGACTCTTTGCCTTGCTTTTTCATTAATTCCACTGCAAACCCTCCAGAAATCCCTTATGCTGGCAACATAGTTACGGCCAGGCATCACTCTCTCATAACTATGAGCAAGTAAAGGATCTGATTTTATTCCTCTCTTTCTGAAAACCTTCTTCATTATTGGATATGCAACCTGTTCTGTAGTACCGGGTGCAACAGTTGTCTCAATAAGCACAAGAGCATCAGCCGGAATATTTTCAGCAATGNNAATATTTTCAGCAATGACGTGCAGGGATGCCTCAAGAGCTGCCATGTCTGTTTCTCCTGACCTGACATTTCCCAGGTCTTCTTTAACATAATCGCACTGAACATCAACCACAACTACATCTGCAAGTTTCAGAACATCATAGGTATATGTAGCTATTAAAGTCTTCTTTTTATTCACGCAGCGATCTATCATAGGATCCACTTCCGGATCTTCAGCCTTTACCGGAGAAATCCCCCTATTGAGCAGCGGGATCTTCCAGAAACTGCGGGCACTGGGACGCTGCATGCCAATTACAAATTTCGAAGGCTGACCTTTTTTATCCACTGTATCAGCCACAATGGCTGCCATTACTGCACCGACAAACCCTACTCCCATAACAACTACAATTTCACGGCCTTTTTTTCTTTCCTTTTCGACAAGCTTTTTAAGTCGCTCAAATTCAGCCTTGTAATCTTCTGGCTTCGGTATAGGAAACCTCTCCCCTGCCGGACTGATGGAATATTTCTCACTCATATTGTTTAAATTAACTGTTGCAGATTATATACTTTTCACTTTGAAAACGTAAAATTAGTAATTGTATGTTAACAAATTACGGCAATATGATGATTCATATAAATGATTTTATGAATTAACGTAATTCTGTGATCAACAGATAAAATCAGGTATACAAACTGAAAACCTGATTTTTTATATTCTTATCTTTCATTTCATTATTTTTAACATCAATGCTATTACCGGAAGTTTGGAAAAAACAAGACAATAAACAAAATTTTATATTTAAATAATTATGAATCAAATACATAAGCATACTCTAGAATTTCTTTCTGACCTTAAGCAACATAATGAAAGGGAATGGTTCAATAAAAACAGACCAAGGTATGAGGGGGCAAGGAACGATTTCGAATCATTTGTACAGGCGGTGATGGATGAGATAGTAAAATTCGATCCTATTCTGAAAGGATTGGAAGTAAAAAGCTGTACTTACAGGATCAACAGGGATATAAGGTTCTCAAATGACAAAACAATTTACAAAACGCATCTGGGGGCCTTTGTTGTTCGCGGAGGCAAGAGGAATGGTGACAGGTTAGCAGGATATTATATACATGTGGAGCCGGGAAATAACAGTATGATAGCAGGCGGTGCCTACCTGCCTCCGATGCCATGGCTTACGGCCATTCGTGAGAAAATTGATGAAGAGGGTGAGAAATTTGTCAGTATTATCTCCAAAAAGGAGTTCAGGGAGTTATTCGGAGAGATCGGGGGAGAGAAACTTAAATCTGCTCCGAAAGGATTTAAAAGAGATCATCCGTATATTGAATATCTCAGACTTAAGAGTTTTCTCGTTTCAAGGATGATTACAGACAAGGAAATACTGGATCCCCGCTGTTTTGATCTTATAGTGAGAGCCTCAAGGATAATGAAACCGCTTAATGATTTTTTAAATGAGTACTGATCATATTGTTAACACTGTACTTTCAGGGCATTTGGTGCAAGTTGCAGGTTGCATGGTGCAGGGTGCTCGAAGCTCGCAGCGCAGCGGAGATTTCGAACAAGCGGAAAGATTGCAAGTTTCAAGGCGCTGGGCAGTATGTGATATGACGACAAATAAAAGGAAACCTGCATCATACTCCGTGTAATTTGTTTATTCTGATAAAAAATTTATATATTTCGTGAAATTAAAATTCTGAGTATGAAAAAGCTGATCTTCACTCTGTTATTCTCTCTATTGACAATTTCCTACCTCTGCAGCCAGGCTGCGAAACTGGAAGTCGGAATGAAAGCTCCTGAATGGACTTTTGAGGATGCTGATAAAAAGGAATTTACAATGAATTCCTGGCCAGGGAAGGTTCTTCAGATCAATTATGTTGATCCTGATGAATCAGACCTTAATGATGCTTTCAACGATGCCATTGACAAGGCAACCGATGTTGACAAGAGGATCAATAAAGACTATTTTAAAGGCTTTGGAATTGTCGATACAAAATCGACCTGGAAGCCAAAAGGACTTATCAGGATTATTGCTGGTAACAAAGCAAAGAAATACGATACAACAATATTATTTGATTATGATGCTACCCTTCAGAAAGAATGGGGTCTTCCAAAAGACAGTTACAGTGTTGTGATCGTTGATAAGAACCGTATAGTAAGAGCTATCTACAAAGGCAAGATACCTGAGTCAGAGAATGAAAAGATCATTCAGCTGATAATCGGACTTACCAAGGAATAATCATTTCAGTTCATCTGCATCGGATATATCCTTTCCTATCCTTGCCTTTATTCTCTCAAGGTCGTTTTTTATTGTGGCTACTGCTTTAAAAAGTTGTTTTTCAGGTAAGACAGGGTCAGGAAGTTCATTGCTGATGTAATTAATGAATTTCCAGATTTCTTTCACTTCATTAATATGGACCTCATAGGGTTCATATATTGGATTAAGTGAATAGAGAACTAGTTTCCCATCTTTATTAAGGTTATTTTCGATAACCTTAAATACTATGCCATCGTTTATTGTA
>MTKX01024401.1_pt1 | contig 18298 bp, 15 predicted proteins | sample 1042771 | NCBI WGS metagenome assembly MTKX01 (sample SAMN06212183, study PRJNA360534) | anaerobic digester metagenome | biome: Wastewater treatment plant; material: sludge; isolation source: anaerobic digester fed with sludge from wastewater treatment plant | place: Denmark: WWTP Randers ... | reverse complement strand
ATTCTCAAAGACAACACAAAGTTGAATACCAAAAAGGAGATGGGTTTCCATCTCCTTTTTACGTCGATTGTTGTGGATTTTACTTTTTTCTGCGGGTAATGCGGTCGAAGATGACAGCCAGAACCAGCACGGCACCGCGGACGATATATTGAACTGAAATGTCGATGTTCATCAAGTTCATACCGCTGGTGAGCGACATCATGACCAGCGCACCAATAATGGAACCGGTGATCGTACCCACGCCGCCAGCCGCGGAGACACCGCCCACGAACGCAGCCGCGATCGCGTCGGTCTCAAAACCCAAGCCGGCAGTTGTGGTCGCGGAACGCAAACGGGAAGCGTACATGATTCCCGAAAGAGATGAGAGCATCCCCATCGCGGCAAAAACGATGTAGGTGATCTTGGCAACACTGATACCGCTTAGTTCAGCTGCTTCTGGATTTCCGCCTACAGCGTAAATATGGCGCCCGAGAGGTGTTTTGGTAGTGATAAATTGGAAAACCGCCACCACCAACAACAGGATCACCAGGCTCCAGGAAATTCCGTTATAGCCAGAAAGGATCCAGGAAATGTACCCGATCAATCCCGAGATCAGCACAAGTTGTGCAATGAACAAGCCAAAACTGGGGACCTGGAAATTGTAAGAAAGCTTTGTCCGCCTGCTCTTAATGGCTGAGAAAATGGACAGCACGATTCCAATCAGCCCTATGATCAGGGTTAACTTATGCCTTCCGGGGAGAAATCCTCCCAGGGGCAGGTCCGGAATGAAACCGTTACCAATGGCATTGAAGACTGTGTCTTTGATGACGATCGTGCCGGTGCCCATCGTTACCAGCAGCAAAGCACCTCTAAAGATCAGACCAGCAGCCATGGTTGACACGAATGCCGGCACACCGAGTTTGGCAACTGGTGTGGCAGTAAGCATGCCTGCCAGGATTCCCAGGATCATCACGGCAGGTATAACCGCGTAAATTGGCCAACCCCAGAATGTCAACGCGATCGCAGAGAACGCGCCGAGAAAGCCAGCCAGGTAACCAACTGAGAGCTCAATGTGACGGATGACAATGATGAGGGTCATACCTACCGCCAGAACAGCAATATAGCCCATCTGGTTGATAAGGTTGCTGATATTCCTCGAGGATATGAAGACGCCGTCGGTTGTTACAGTGAAGAAGATCATGATAACCATCAGGGCAATAAACATGAAATAATTGCCGATATTCATCTTCAAAATATCCAGCACGCTCTTCATTTGATCTGCGACGCTTTTTGTTTGCTTAATTTCTTCCATTGACGCCTCCTAGTAATCCACTGCCAGTGCCATGATGCTCTCTTGCGAAGCATCTTCAATTGGCATTTCTCCGTTTATTTTTCCTGCTGACATGACATAAACACGGTCACTCATGCCGAGGACCTCAGGGAGTTCGGACGAGATCATGATGATGCTCATTCCCTGCTCCACCAATGAGTTCATAATCGTGTAGATTTCGTATTTCGCTCCGACATCAATTCCCCGGGTTGGTTCATCCAGGATCATGATTCCGGGCTTTACAAACAGCCACTTTCCAAGGGAAACTTTTTGCTGGTTTCCACCGCTCAGGTTACGCACCTTCTGTTGGATGGAGGGAGTCTTGATGTTGAGTTCTGAGCGATACTTGTTTGCTACAAGGATCTCTTCGTTCTCATTGATAACGCCGCCCGCTGTTATTTCCTTGAGGTTAGCCAGGCTGATATTGTGTTTGACGTCGTCAATCAGGATCAGGCCATTACCCTTACGATCTTCGGTGACATATGCCAGAGATGCTTTGATCGCGTCATGCGGGCTGTGAAATTTTTGCTCTTGCCCGTTGATGAATACTTTTCCACTCAAGCGATAGTGGTCCGGGTTGCCAAAAATGCTCTTTGCCAATTCCGTCCGTCCGGATCCCATCAGACCGGCAATGCCGACAATCTCACCAGCATGCACGCTGATGTTGACATTCTTGAGGATGTCCCTGCCGAGGGCATAGGAAAACGCGCTCCAGTCTTCAAGCCTGAGCACCTCTTCACCAATGTTTATCTTCTCCCGTTTTGGGAAGATGTTATCAATAGATCGCCCCACCATGTGCTTGATCAGGACGGGTTCATTGACTTTGTCCTCCACGACATCGAGAGTGGTGACCGTCTTACCATCCCGCAAAACGGTGATGGTGTCGGCAATTTCCATAACTTCGCGCAGCTTATGCGAGATGAGAATGCAAGTCACACCCTGTTCTTTAAGACCGCGGATCAATTGCAAAAGGTTGTCGCTATCGGTTTCATTCAATGCGGCAGTGGGTTCATCCAGGATCAAAATCCTGACCTGTTTTTTCAAGGCTTTGGCAATTTCAATTAGTTGTTGTTTGCCGACACCGAGGTTCTTGATTTTTGTGAGTGGATTTACATCCAAACCCACCTTCTTCAATATATCAATAGCCTGAGAAATCGACTCGTTTGAATCGATCACAAGCCCATTGGTAACTTCGTTTCCAAGAAAAATATTTTCGTAAACGGATAATTCCGGGATTAGTGCCAATTCTTGGTAGATGATCGCAATACCAGCATGCTCACTATCACGAATGTTGTTGAATTTCTGTAATTCGCCTTCAACAAAAATTTCACCGGTATAAGTGCCATAAGGATGCACCCCGCTAAGTACTTTCATCAAAGTCGATTTTCCGGCGCCGTTTTCACCAACGAGGCAGTGAACTTCTCCTTTGCGTACGCTAAAGGTGACGTTATCTAACGCCTTCACTCCAGGAAATTCCTTGGTGATGGATTTCATTTCAAGAATGGGTGCTTCCATAGGCGTCTCCTGCAAAAATACTCTGGATAAGAGCAGTGACTGGTTTCCCAGTCACTGCTTTTTTACAACAAGGTGAACTACTCTAAACCGGTGAAATCGGTGGCCGGATAGTATCCGGAGTCAACGATGGCAGCCTTTACGTTGTCTTTGGTAACGGTGACGACAGCGGATGGTTTGGCAGGCACTTCGATAACATTGTTGTTATAGGTGTGGGTCTGCTCGGGTGTCTTCCCATCAAGGAAAGCAACCGCGGCTGCGATGGCGTCGCCAACGAGGGTGCGGACATCCTTCAGCACGGTCATTTGCTGCTTGCCATCGATAATGTACTGGACAGAGGCTTTTTCTGCGTCCTGGCCGGTAACATAATACTTGGTCACATCGGTATCGGCAGCGAAAGCATCAGCAATAGAGCGGGCAGTACCATCGTTTGGCGCAAGGATGAAGACTTCGCCCTTATCCGCGGCTGTTGCAGCGGTCAGGTTAGCTTCTGCCAGGTTCTTTGCCACATTGAAATCCCAGTTGGTGGTGATTTGACCAAGGATCTTGCCCATCTCATCACGGGTCAGAGTGGCTTTGTCTTGCAGGGCAATCGCTTCAGGCGAGTTCTTGATGACGAAGGTGCCATCTGCGATCTTGGGCTGCAGAACGTTCCAAGCCCCTTCAAAGAAGAGGAAGGCGTTGTTGTCGGAGGAGGCGCCAGCATACAGATAAAGCGGCAGACCTGTTCCGGCAGCATTGTCCACCAGGAATTGAGCCTGGGCAGCGCCAACCGCGACAGAGTCGAAGGTCACATAATAATCGACAGCGTCGGTATCAAGGATCAGGCGGTCATAAGAGACGACTTTCACACCAGCAGCACGGGCAGCTTCAGCAGCGGCAGCAGCGGCAGTTCCGTCATGGGGGCAAATGATCAAGACTTTGATACCCTTTGAAATCAGGGTCTCAACGTTTTGCTTCTCTTTAGCAGGATCACCCTGGCTGAAGAGAATTTCCACAGCATAACCTTGCGCGGTCAGGGCGTCCTTGAAGCGGGTTTCGTCCTGGATCCAGCGGGGTTCGTCCTTGGTGGGGAGCACAATACCCACAGCCAGGCCTTCATCCGCTGGTTCTTCGGCTTGTGTTGTGCACGCGCCAAGAATCATGCTCGCAACGATAAGAACACTTGCGAGTGTAAACAAAAGTTTTGATTGTTTCATTTCTTCTCCTTAGATATGATTATGGCAATTGCTGCTGATCCTAGTACGATCAATCACAAGTAACAGAAGGTGGTTTTGGTTTTGGATAGTAGCTTATCGCCCTGAATTTTGGAGCCCTTCGACTCCATTATCGGTATTATAACTTAAATCCAAATTGTGAGGATAAATTTGTTAGCGCACCGAAAATTGGTTCCACTTTTTTGGTGGCTTGTGACATTCTCTTATCACCACTGATAGATATGATGCTCTCAGCAACCAAAAAAAATCCCAACGCCTATTTTCCAAATAGCATAACCCCCTTACAATGATTTATAATCAAATCCTGTTGAATAATTTATTAAGGAGAGGCTTTATGGAACTCAATCCCTCAGAATTTTATTTCGGTCAAGCTTATGACCTCACCAGCAAGTCAGTCATCCCTGACAAACTCACCTTCTATGACCCCAGTGACCTAACCACGCACGCCGTAATCACCGGTATGACCGGTTCTGGTAAAACGGGTATGGGTATTATCTTGCTCGAGGAAGCAGCTTTGCAGGGCATCCCCGCCATCCTGATCGACCCCAAAGGCGACCTCACCAACCATCTGCTGCACTTCCCCAAAATGCTGCCTTCCGATTTTGCCCCCTGGGTGGATGAAGACATCGCCCGCCGTGAAGGTAAAACCCCTGAGCAAGCAGCCGAGGAAGCTGCTGGAAATTGGCAAAAGGGTCTTGAGCGTTCGGGGATCGACCAGGCACGGATGCAGAAACTGGCTGATAACGTCGATTATGCCATCTACTCCCCAGGCTCTGACTCTGGCTTTCCGGTGAGCATCCTTTCGTCCCTAAAAGCCCCTTCCATTTCCTGGGAGGACAACAAGGAAATCCTGCGCGAGAATATCAGCAGCACCGCCACCGCCTTGCTTGAACTGGTTGGCTACAAAGATATCGATCCCGTTCGCTCACGGGAACACATCCTGCTTTCCAACATCTTCGAGAATGCCTGGAGCAAGGGAGAGGATCTTGACCTCGAATCGCTGATCATGCAGGTGCAGACACCACCTTTTGAGAAACTGGGGGTCTTTCCGATCTCCAAGTTCTATCCTGAAAAGGACCGCTTCGAGCTTGCCATGGCGCTCAATAATTTCATTGCTGCGCCTTCCTTCCAGAACTGGCTGCAAGGCCAACCGCTGGATATCGGCGCTTTTCTCTACTCACCCGATGGTAAGCCGCGCCACAGCGTCTTTTACCTGGCGCACCTGGCTGACCAGGAACGCATGTTCTTCGTCACGTTACTCTATTCCGCGGTCGAAACCTGGATGCGCACCCAATCCGGCACCACCAGCTTGCGCGCATTGGTTTACTTCGATGAAATCGTCGGATATCTGCCACCGGTTGCGAATCCACCCAGCAAGCCGATCATCCTGCGCCTGCTCAAGCAAGCCCGCGCCTTTGGCGTTGGGTTGGTGCTTGCCACGCAGAACCCGATTGACCTGGATTACAAAGCGCTTTCCAACACCGGCACCTGGATCATCGGCAAACTCCAAACCGACCAGGACAAACAGCGTCTGTTGGATGGCCTAGCAACGGCAACAGGTTCCTTTGACCGGGGATACTTCGACAACGCCATTTCCGCCATTGGCAAGCGCGTTTTCTTGTTGCACAACGTGCATGCTAAAGCCCCCGAGATCTTCACCACCCGCTGGGCGATGAATTACCTTCCCGGCCCGATCATGCGCACCAAGCTCTCTGAGCTCAATCGCCTGGTTGGGGCGGACGTGCTGCAAGTCTCCGGCGCTGCCGCGGGCAACGCCCCGATCAGCGTGCAAGAAGGTTTGGGGGGGTCCAGCGAGGACCTGCCCGGCAGCCAGAACGAACCGGTCCTTTCTTCAAAAGCCAAGGTCCTTTACCTACCTGTCACGGTCAGTCTCAGTGAAGCGCTCAAATTAGCTGCCGAGCGGGGCATCCCTTCCAACGCGGAACAACGCTATCACTACGAACCAGCCCTGGTTGGCCAGGCAAAGATCTATTTTGCCAACCGTACTTATGGTGTGGACCAGGAGAAGAAAATTTCCGTCAATCTTCCGGGTATCGAAGGGCGTGGTTTGGTGCGGTGGCTTGACTATCAACACGACCCGATCGACATGCTGGCAACCGAGTCCCGTCCTCTACCCAATGCCACCTTTGGCGATTTGCGCTATCCATTTGACGATGAAAAGAACATTGCCAGCCTCTCAAAGGATTTTGAGGAATGGATCTATCGCGATAACAGCCTGACACTCTTCACCAATGACAAGCTCAAACTGACCTCCAAACCCGACGAGAGCCGCGAAGCGTTCGAAGCCCGCTGCAGCCAAGCCAGCCAGGGTGGGCAGTCTGACGCGGCTAAGAAGATCGAGGAAAAGTACGAAAAATTGCGCAAGTCGATCGAAGCCAAGAAAATGAAGGAAGAGATCGAACTGGAGAAGGACCAAAAGATTCTGAACCAGCGCAAAATGGAAGGCACCATCACGGGTGTCTCTACGGTTATCAGCCTTGCCTCCGATGGCATGAAAAAATCCGACTCGCCAATTGTCAAATTTATTGGCAGCCTCTTCTCCGGACGGAAGAAAAGCATCAACAGCGCGCTCACCAAACGCCGCATGACCTCCACTGCCAAGTCAAACGTGGAAGAGTCGGAACTGATGGTTGAAGAATATAACAAGCAGCTTGCGGAGTTGGATGAGAAGATGAAAGAGGAGTTGGATGCCTTCCAGGAAAGCGCGCAGGATACGGCTGGCACCATCCGGGAAGTTACTATTAATCCTCTCAAAAAGGATATCATCGAAGAGTTCTTTGGATTAGGTTGGCTGCCCCACTATGCCTTCAAGGACGGCGAACGTTGGGTGTTGATCCCGGGATATAGATAATCGCATCATATTAAAAAGACTGCACCTCTTAGTTGGATTGATAGTCCACCTTTTGAGGTGCAGTTTATGATTTACCGGAGTCAATTCCGACATTTTCTTAAAATACAAAAGAGATAATCATCTGACCAATTACTCAAACGGTCTTAGCCTCCAGATCAAAAAAAGTTCCAAACCTCGCAGGTCATTTTTTTAGGTCCTGGTGAATTACTTATTATTTACTTGATTAAGATTTTTATGTTTGTTTGAGGAATAAAAACATAATACAATCAGTTAGTTTTCATAATGACCTAATTCAGGGAAGCGAGTGATCATGAAACCATTTATAACCAAAAATTTCATTGAACCCAATGCTATTCAGAAGCTAATGGGAAAAGTTCCCAAAGAAAATTTTCTTGTTGATCTCAATAATCTACTCACTGAAAGTTCTCTTGATGAACTTACACCCGGGCAAATCTTACAAATTGCGGAAAGATATAACCTGAAGAATCCAACAGACGAGTTTAGTGATGAATTGATGCAAATGCTACATGAATTTCTAGCCGAACATCTAGGTAGCAGATTAAGTCGTTTCAATGATTTCGATTCTGCGAAAAAGATACAGACCTTTTTAGGGCTATCTGATGATGATTTTGAAAAAGTGTATCGACCACAGGCAATAGAAGTTTTTAGAACAAGGATCTCTGACACGCTCAACAGAACCAAGAAACGAGGTGACGAGGAAGATGCTCTGTTTGAGCAACTTAGAGAGCAACTTGGACTGACTAAACACGAGGCTAATACTGTTCTAACCGAGGTTATTGGTTTAACTGTGCAAAAGTTTTTTGATAGCCTGATTTCAGATAATAAGTATTCTCCGGATGAAAGAGAAGCATATGAAAAAATATGTCAACAATACGGTGCAAGTGCGGTTTTTGATGACGCAACCAAGAAACAATTAGAAAAATTCGAAAATTTCTGGCGGATTGAAAACGGTGAACTTCCGGTTTATGAAACAGAAATATTTCTACAAAAAGGTGAGGTTTGTCATTATCTAGGTTTTGCAAAGTTATATGAGCATAGAACAAAGACTACAAGAGTGAAATATCGAGGACCGGTATTCCGCTTAAAAATTACTAAAAGTCTATTTTATCGAATGGCTAACATGGCAGTCGACAAAGAAACTAAGGATGTCATGACTTTGATTGATTCGGGTAATCTGTATGTTACAAACAAGAGAATTTTGTTTACTGGCAGTAAAGGAAATAAAACTATACGTTATGGACGAATTGTTGATTTAACACCTTATAGAGACGGTGTAAAGATCAGTAAAGATTCGGGAGGAGCGCCGATATTTGAGCTTTCTAATCCTGATGGTGAAGTGCTAACTGCAACCATAGTGAGAATTATTCAAGATACAACTGCTTAAAAACGCAACAAAGCACCCCAACAGTTCAATCTGGCGGGTTTTTGATGGGTTTACTTAGTCCTGGTCATTAATCTGCTGGCTGTGCGGATGTGACTGCTCCAAGCTGGTTTACTTCGAGCTCCCATTCGCTGCCCGGGTATGCCAGCTGATACGTGTCGTAATTCGTTGTTCGCAGGTCATATTCCCTCCCTCCAGCGTTGAACCAGATAGTGTAGGCCTCGGTCGCCTGACCGATGCGCTGTGTGTCCGTCAGGTTTGCTGCCGGCCATAACGCGTTCAAATCGGTACCATCCAGGCGCAAAGTTTCCCCGACCGTCCAGCCCATGGTTTCATAACGGCAATAGTCTTCATAGACCCGGTAGTAACAGTCCTGCACCACCTGCCCCACACCTGTGCCGGTATCGACGATGTAAGGTGTTCCGCAAATTTCCTCCGAATGCTCGGTGGGCTGGTCAGAGTCGTAGCGGTACTCCAGCGTGCAACTCGAGATAGTTGCGTCAGCCGGGATGTTCGCCGCCCAGTCGCTGGCATTTACCAGCTGGTAAGACTCCACAATCACCACCCTCTCCCAACGAGTGGAAGCAACGGTCGCATTGATCACGTCGGTGCGCAGCATGCGGGTGAGCAGGAAGACTCCAAACACGCATATAGCCAGCAGCACCAAAATCATGGTGATTGAAACTTTTCGCGGCATTGGCGTTCGGGTTGCCATCTGCTGCTCCCCAGCCGGCTGAGATAAACCTGAGGAACTCTCCACAGGGTAGGGTTCGATCACATCACCCGAAGGTCGCGAGGTCGCCCCCACCGTAAGATCTCCGCCGCATTGCACGCAAGTGAGAGCGTCTGCCACGTTGCGCGTGCCGCAATAGGGACAATGCTTGTCCGGACCGGAACGCGCCATGCGGATCAGGGCTTCGTCTTTGATGAAATTAAACGTGTTGGGGTCCACCTGCTCAAAACGCACTCCCAGGGGTTGCGGCGCGCCGCAGCTGGTGCAGGACTTTATGGCTCCTGGATTTTTAGTGTTGCAACTATCGCAGGTCCAAATCAACTCGATGTAACCTAAGATTTTTCGCGCCATAACTCCTCGCTTGAGCTCGTTGAAACCAGATTTTAGTATAGCAAATTATGCTGCATCCTGCTTGATTGTGGCTTGCACAGCCTTTAAACCTAAGATGGAAACCAACGGTATGGATCCCAGGAAAAGAGGAATGAAGGTTGTGAAGGAAATCGCCACTAGGATCAACATCACTATCGCAATCACGATTGCATATCCGGGTTGTAAAAGGATGACCGCTAATCCATTTTTCCAGGCAACTTTGAGTTTCTTCTCCTCTTGCAAGAAGAAACAGCTGACGGAGTAAAATTGCCAGATCAGCCAAAAGACAAATAAAAAAACCATCACTACCATCAATACCAAGGCGATGGGATGATCAACGTTGCGATAAAACCACACATTAAAGGCGAGGAGAGCTATGACTAGCAGATTCAACGATCCCCAGGGCAGGCTTTTGCGCCAATAGCGTTTGAATCCATGCCAGAATCCCATAATACCCGTGCGAATGCCATGAGTCAGGTCCAGGGCTTGTTCGTAGACGCCAAAAAGCACCATCGGATACAGCACCACCGTCAAGCTGAGCAGAATTGCCACCAATGCCACCAACACCTGGTTGGACCAATCCTTCCACCATATTTTTATGGAGTCCAAGATGATCGGGAAAGCAACTTTTACATTCATGCAAGCTTCTAAAATTTTGGTCGGCACATCAAAGTCAGTGCTCTTCTAATCTGATAACTTTCGACTAGAAGATTCGAGCGCATATCCTTTGTTTCATCCATGTAGCCATCTCACTTCTCAGGCTCATATTCTGTCTTCTCGTCTATGTATGTTAATAGTTCATCAGAATCCAAAATCTCAGCAGTTAATCCATCTGTTTCAATTACAAGTTCAGGGGTAATTGCTGAACCGTTTAGATGAGTCAATAGAAGCTTCAGATTCTTCCCATCCGGAACTTCACTTAATATTTTGTACTTAAGAATCACCACCTCACCACTTGATGGAGAATACATCGTCCAATTGCCCTCTCCTGTATCTGGATTTACCTCACTAATGAAGGACTGAATCTCTTCATTTAGCTCTGTATATCTCCAGTGTCCAACAAGCCGGCTGGAAGGAGTGGATAAATCACGCCCCCCTCCACCTTCACAGGCTGAGAGAATAAATACCGCTAACACGATTACAGCTAAATAACCTAGATACTTCTTCATGACATCCTCCTTGACAGTGAATATGCTTCTCATCTTATGTCTGTTATGCAGTGTTTAATGGCATAGCTTGATTATAATTGATGCAAATGACTATAACCCAGGAGCAATGCACATGTTAACCCTTGAAACCACCCTCTTAATTGTCATAGACGTCCAGGGCAACCTGGCGCGAGTGGTTTCTGGAAGTGAAACCGCTATTCGGGCGGTTTCGCAGCTGGTGGAAGGAGCAAAATTACTTGATATACCCATGCTCCTGACCGCGCAGGTTCCTGAAAAGATTGGTCACACCATCCCGGAAGTTGCCGGGCTTCTGCCAGATCAGGTCGATCTGCCCAGGGTCCACTTCAGCATCTGGCAAGATCCCGCCGTTCAACAGGCTATAAACAGTTCTGGGCGCCGTCAGCTGCTCCTGTGCGGCTTTGAAGCGCACATCTGCCTTTATCAGTCCAGTCTCGATCTCATTGGTGAGGACTTTGAAGTCTACTTAGCAGCAGATGCTGTCTCATCACGTAATCCTTACAACAAGGAAATTGCGTTACGGGAGCTGTCCAGCCAGGGAGTGCATCTGACCACGGTCGAGATGGCGCTTTTCAGCCTGTTGGGGTCTGCCCAACACCCAGCCTTCAAGTTGATTTCCAGGTTGATCAAATAACCAGGTCGTTTACTCAGGCTTTTGTTGGGCAGGTTGGAACATTAGTGCAATTACCCTGCTTGTTCAATCATAGTTAATGCTTCTCTGATTATTCGGGGGTAATATTGACAAATACTATTTCGGAGGAATTGATGTCGACAGCTGATCGTCCCCAAGTAAAAAAGAAGAAGAAAACTGCCCGCAGGTTATTGGTGATTCTGATAATCCTGGCGATTATCGTCGGAGCATATTTTGTCAACCAGGAACGCTTGCGCAGAACAAACGAAGAAGCCCTTGCCCAGCTGGAAACTGTTCCATACGCGCGTGAGACGCTCACTTCCACCATTAGCGGCGCTGGAACTATCCACCCGCGTCAATCTGCTACACTTTATTGGCAAACTTCAGGTTTTGTTGGCGAGGTGGACCTTGAAGTTGGTGAGATCGTCATGGAAGATACCGTCCTTTACCGCCTAGATGACTCCCGCCTGCCCGCAGAAATGCTCCAAGCGCAGCTCAACCTTCTTAACGCCCAGACTGGTTTGGAAAATCTCNNGTTTGGAAAATCTCGAGTCTGACACAGATTTGCAACGTGTCACCCTGCAGAACAATCTGACCAACGCTGAGAATACCCTCACGACCCTTGAGGAAAATCTGGTTGCTCTCACCGACCGCGAATGCACGGATTGGCGTCTGATAAACCTGCAGACGGCTTACGATGACGCACTTGAAAGTTACCGGGAATGGTCCACCCAGGCACGCTGGCTCCAGGTTCAGGCCGCCCGCGCGGATCTCGATTTTTGCGATCCTGCTGTGATCACCAGTGAAACTGACTCCCTCAACAGCCAGATCAACCTGCAAAAGCAGAATATTGCCGCCTGGCAGGCAGATCTGGAAAAGATTGCCGATGGTCCTGACCCCGACACCAAAGATAAACTCGAATTACAGCTCGAACTCGCAGAAAAACAGTTGGAAGGTCAGATAATCAAAGCTCCCTTTGACGGAACCATCACTTCCCTCAATAATAAGATTGGCGACATGGTCAGTGTTGGCAGTCCTGCTGGCCAAATTGCTGATTTATCTGAGTTATTCGTGGATGTGCCCGTGTCGGAGGTGGACATCCCACAGATCAAAGTTGGGCAGAAAGCTGAGTTGGTCTTTGATGCTTTCTTTGACCAAACCTTTACAGGATCAGTTGTTGAGGTTGCAACGATTGGCGTCAACACCGCGGGGATTGTCAATTACAACGTCACTATTCAGTTGGATTCCAACCATGAAGGCATCCGACCTGGCATGACAGTGGGCGTGAACATTCTCGTTGAGGAAAAGCCCAACACCTACACCGTTCCTGCCGAGTCGATCGTGAGCCGCAATGGCGATTACTACGTCTACGTCTTGAGGGATGGAAAACCTGTGGAGGTCGAAGTCAAGATTGGCGCATACTCAAGCCGCAAGATCGAAGTTTTGGAAGCCGACATCCAGGATGGGGAACTGATTTTGCAATCACCGCCTGTCTCCCTGATGGACTCCTTCATGCAAATGGGCAGGTAAAAATGGAACTGACCTCCCAGGCTGTAGAGCCTGTAATCGATGTACGCAACCTCACCAAGGATTATCTCCTCGGTGATATTGTCGTCTCAGCCTTGCGCGGCATCGATCTGCAGATCTTTCCCGGAGAGATGGTCGCCATCATGGGTCCAAGCGGGTCTGGTAAGTCGACCTTGATGAACATGATTGGTTGCCTTGATTCGCCCACATCCGGTGAGTACTATCTCGATTCGCTGCTTGTTTCCGATCTGCATGATGATGAACTTGCTGTCGTCCGCAACCAAAAGATCGGTTTTGTTTTCCAGAAGTACAATTTACTTCCCCGGGTTGACGCGATCGAAAATGTTGCCCTGCCCTTGCGCTACAGCGAGAACACCTCCAACATGCGCCAGCGCGCAGAAGTTGCGCTGCAGTCTGTCGGGCTTGGGGATCGCATGCGTCACAAGCCTAATGAACTTTCTGGTGGGCAGCAGCAGCGCGTTGCCATCGCCAGAGCATTGGTCAATGAGCCTGCGATTCTACTGGCTGATGAACCGACCGGTAATCTTGATTCGCAATCCGGGAAAGAGATCATGGATCTACTGCTGAAGCTCAACCAACAGCAGAACACCACCATCGTGTTGGTCACCCATGATCCGACTGTGGCAACTCACGCCCAGCGGATCGTAAAGCTCTTTGATGGCTTAATTAAAGCTCCGGAGGCAGCCTCATGAAATTCTGGCAAGCGCTTAAAGAAGCGATTTCAAGCCTCTCAGCCAACAAAACCCGCTCATTTCTGACCGTCCTGGGCATCGTCATAGGTGTTGGAGCAGTCATTGGAGTGCTCTCGATCGGGCAAGGCGCTGAAGCTAGCATCATCGGGCAGATTGAATCGATCGGAACCAATGTCATCTACGTTTTCCGGGGTAATAGCGCTGAAGACGTCACCAACCCCAACCGCCTCACCACAGCAGACGCCGACGCCCTCTCCAACCGTGCCCGTGCGCCGCATATCCTGAACATTGCCTCCGTTCTTTCAGGTCAGAGCAGGGTCCGTTTTGGGGATGAGAGCGCACAGACCTCCATTATGGGTGTCGCCGAGAACTACGCTGAAGTTACCGACCTTAAGCTAAGTGAAGGCAGCTTTTTCACAGAGAGCAATGTCACCAACCGCAGCTCAGTGGTTGTTCTTGGCCCGGAGCTTGCCGAAAGACTAACGGGTCGGCAAACAGAGTTGGTTGGCACAACTGTACACATCAACAACTATCCCTTCCGCGTGGTCGGCATCGCCATGGCCAAAGGAGGAAATCAATTTTCCAGCCCGGATATGGACGCATATATTCCTATCACTGCCATGCAGTTGCGCGTCCAACGCCAGAGCGTCCCAAACGCCGTGGACTTCCTGCTTGTCCAGGCGCAGGATTCGCAGTCGATTGACCTGGCGATGCAGGAAGCAAAAGCTATTTTGCGCGCTTCTCATCGCCTCACAAGCCGTCAGCCGGACGATTTTACGATGACCAACCAGGAAGACATACTTTCCATTGCCAACTCGATCACGAAAATCCTAACGATCTTTCTGGCAGGGATCGCCGCCATCTCCTTGCTGGTGGGTGGTATCGGCATCATGAATATCATGCTCGTTTCTGTGACTGAACGTACGCGGGAAATCGGCTTGCGCAAAGCCCTGGGAGCACGCAAGTTCGATATTCAATTACAGTTTCTGACCGAGTCAGCCATGCTGAGCGTGTTTGGAGGGTTGATAGGTATCGGTCTCGGTTGGCTGCTGGGAAAAATAGTTGGCTTGATCGCCGCCAATTCCGGCACGCCGCTCGTGCCCGAGATCAGCCTGAACTCCGTACTGCTCGCCACCCTATTTTCACTGGCAGTTGGAATCTTCTTCGGTTGGTATCCAGCCCTACGCGCCGCCAACCTTGAACCGGTCGAAGCCCTGAGATACGAGTAAACTTTTCTTGAATTACCTACAAAAAGAGGCGCCGAAGCGCCTCTTTTGTGTCAATCCGATATCGTTACTCGCGATAGCCCAACACCACATCCACATCTAACGTCTGTCCATTCCGGATGACGGTGAAGGTGATCGTCTCGCCCGGATTCTTGTTCACGACCATGTAGCTCATCAGCTCGCTAAAATCCTTGATCGGCTGACCATCCACCGCGATGATCAAGTCGCCGCCTTTGAGAAGCCCCTGCACCGAGCTTTGCCCCGTGCCGCCCCGGATACCCGCCAGGTCAGCTGGACCACCTTTGACAACCGACGATACGTAAGCGCCTGTTGATTGAGGCAGCTCCAACACTTCCATCATTGCCAGCGACATGCTCGAGTAACTGGTGAGACCGAGGTATGGGTACGCGTAGCTGCCATTCTCGATCAACGAGGGGACAACCTTGCGTACGATATTCGAGGAGATGGCAAAGCCAATGCCGGTGTTGATGGCGTCACCACTCGTGCTCAAACCTGCCGTCTGGATCGCGTGGTTGACGCCAATCACTTCCCCGTTCAGGTTCAGCAGCGGACCACCGGAATTGCCCGGGTTGATCAAGGCGTCGGTCTGGATGGTATCACCCGAGGAGTAATACGTGCCGGCTGAGGTCTGGCGCATCGAATCCAACACCCGTCCCCTGGCTGAAACCACACCGACTGTCATCGTACCGCTCAAGCCATAGGGGTTGCCAATCGCCACCACAGTCTGCCCAACTTTGATCAGATTTGAGTCTCCAAGGATCAGTGGAACCAGTTCATCGGGATCCACATCCACCTTGATGACAGCCAGGTCGGAGTCCATGTCGGACCCGATCACCTGGCCGTACACCTTGAGACCAGATGAGAAGTGCACTTCGAGTTGATCAATCCCGCTGGCAACGTGGTAATTGGTGACAATGTGCCCCACTTTGTCGATCACAAAACCAGTTCCCTGCCCGGAACCCTCGGCAGAGGTGTATTGCAGCGAAACAACGCCAGGGCTGTACTTTTCATACAGGGCTTCGAGGCTGCCCTCCAGGGCTGCGTATTCAGGCACCAGGATCGTCTCAGATGTTTGAGGGGGTAAGGTGGTTGGCACCTCTTGCGCGACGGCGGAAGGAATATCAGACGGCTGTTCCGGCAGCGACGTAACCAGCCGCGGCAAGGAACATGCTGTGCCAACAACAATGATTGATAAGAGAAAGAAAAGTGTGCGTAGTTTGTTTTGTTTGGTCATAATTCACCTTCTGACAAATGCAGTTCTTGAACACTCGTAAGCATAATCATATCCACGATTCATTAATGGATTATATAAATTTGGTATAGAGGTGACCTGCAAGTGTACAGCCTTGCCTGCTTTACAATAAAAAACGGCTGGTCTCCCAGCCGTTTTGCTTGAGCCAAAGCTTAACTCAACCCTAAAATCCGACCGGTCTCAAAGTCGATGTCGATGTCGTAATAAGCCGGTCTGGTGGGCAGTCCGGGCATGGTGCTCATCGTGCCCAAAAGGGGATAGACGAAGCCAGCGCCAACCGACGCGCTGACATCCCGGATGGGGATGCGGAAGCCCTTTGGCACGCCTTTCAGTTCGGGATCGTGGCTAAGGGAGAGGTGGGTCTTCGCCATGCAAATCGGCAATTTATCGTAACCCATCCGCGTGAAATCGGCAAGGCGTTCTTCGGCCAGCTCGCTGTAATCCACGCCATCCGCGCCATACACTTCCATGGCAATGGCTTCGATCTTTTGCTTGAGCGGGACATCCAATGGATAGAGGAATTTGAAGTCCGCTGGTTTCTCGGACGCTTTCACAACCGCCTCCGCCAGCGCGACAGCGCCAGCTCCGCCCTGGCTGAAGTGGTCCGCAACTACCGCGTCTGCCACGCCGGGATGCCCCAGGGCGATCTTGCGCACCAGTTCAAGCTCAGCAGGTGTATCCGTCGGGAAGCGATTGACCGCTACCACCACCGGCACGCCAAATTTCTGCGCTATACTGGCATGCGCCAGCAAGTTCGCGGCGCCCTTCTCGACCAGTTCAAGGTTCTCGTCGATGTATTCGGGAGCAAGCGGCGCGCCAGCAGTCACCTTTGGACCGCCGCCGTGCATCTTGAGGGCTCTGACCGTCGCCACCAACACCACCACGCTGGGGATATTGCCCGAGTAGCGGCACTTGATGTCGAAGAATTTTTCCATGCCCATGTCCGCGCCAAAGCCGGATTCGGTGATCACAAAATCTGCCAGTTTCAGGGCGATCTTGTCCGCCATGATGGAGCTGTTGCCGTGGGCGATGTTCGCAAACGGACCCGCATGCACCAGCACCGGGGTACCTTCAAGGGTCTGCATCAGGTTCGGCTTGATGGTATCTTTCATCAACACGGTCAGCGCGCCAGCCACACCCAGATCGTCCGCCGTGATGGGCTCACCCTTGCGGGACTGCCCGATCACCATGTTCGCGATGCGTTCGCGCATGTCTCTCAGGCTGGTTGCCAGCGCCAGGATCGCCATCAACTCGCTAGCGACGCTGATGTAGTAGTTGGTTTTGAGCTCAAAACCGTTCTCAGCAGTGCCCTGCCCAACCGTGATCCCACGCAGCATGCGGTCGTTCACGTCCACGGCTCTGCGCCAGGTGACCGTCTCGGGGTCAATATCCAGCCGCGCGAAGCGTGCCTTTTGCTCGTCGGTCAGCAGATCGGGATCGGTTTCGGTGATGCCTAGTTTCTTCAGGCGTCCCTGCATACTTACCGAGAAATGGCGCTTTCCTTTTTTGTCTTTCGGGCAAAGCCTGTTGAACAGACCCATATCCGTTTGGCTGGATTCGTGGAACATGCGAGTGTCAATCGCAGCCGCCAGCAGGTTGTTCGCCGCAGTAATAGCGTGGATGTCGCCGGTCAGATGCAGGTTGAAATCCTCCATGGGGATCACCTGGGAATAACCACCGCCGGCAGCGCCGCCTTTGATGCCAAAGGTTGGTCCCTGGCTGGGTTGGCGGATGCATGTGACCACGCGTTTGCCAAGGTGGGCGCCAAGCGCCTGGCTCAACCCGACCGTGGTGGTGGTTTTGCCTTCCCCGAGCGGTGTGGGGGTGATGGCGGTCACGTCGATGTACTTCCCATCAGGCGCGTCTGCCAGGCGGTCCAGCACTTCGAGCTTGATCTTCGCCTTGTAGTCACCGTAGAGTTCCAGCTCACTTTCCTCCAAGCCCATTTCTTCCGCCACCTGGCGGATTGGTTTGAGTGTTGCGGCCTGGGCAATGTCAATATCCGCAGGCACGGGGGTCTTGGGGTTTAATGGGGTCGGGACAAACTTACGCCGTTCAGGATGTTGCGTCATTCTATTCTCCTTGGTTCATGGTCCAACGGTCACATCCAACGGGATGCCGACCGAAGCGTTAAATGTGAGATTTTCTACTGTTCCGATATAAATGACGGGGACTTGCACCGTGATCGAGCTGTTGGCGCGAACGTTTCCACTCTGGACCGAACCACCGCCAACGATCTTTCCATCCGCGTCGGTGATAACCACGTACACGACCGCGTTTGAGATATCTGCGTTGAGGTTGTTGATGACGTTCACGCTGGCAGTCTC
>MTKX01026672.1_pt1 | contig 18346 bp, 15 predicted proteins | sample 1042771 | NCBI WGS metagenome assembly MTKX01 (sample SAMN06212183, study PRJNA360534) | anaerobic digester metagenome | biome: Wastewater treatment plant; material: sludge; isolation source: anaerobic digester fed with sludge from wastewater treatment plant | place: Denmark: WWTP Randers ... | reverse complement strand
ACACCTGATTCCTACTTGACAATTTCGCGGATTATTGTGATATACTAATCCTCCGCGTCTCGAGCAGGTTGAGGCGCTTATATTACGTAAGCACTTGAAGGGAAGAAACTATGAACCACACAGAATTGTTGAAGTCTGTTGAAGCCGAGAAGAACGCCAATATCCCGGATCTGTTCCCCGGCGATACCGTCAGCGTACACACAATCATTAAAGAAGGCGATCGCGAACGCATCCAGGAATTCAAGGGTGTGGTGCTCTATGTGCGCGGTAAAGCCAACGACGGCACTTTCACCGTCCGTCGTGTTGCCAGCAATGGTATCGGCGTTGAGCGCACCTTCCTCTTCAATTCCCCCCGCGTATCAAAAGTGGTGGTTGAACGCCACAACAAAGTCCGCCGTGCCCGCCTGTACTTCCTGCGCGAACGCACCGGTAAGAGCGCTCGCCTGAAGCAGCGTTTTTAGACCGCGGTTTTTTCTTCTGCACTTTAAAAGCCTTCTCCGTTTCTTCATCAGACGGGAAGGCTTTTACATTTAACTCTTCTGGAGATCTACATGACAGCACGCATTGCCCTCGCCGCCTTCCGCATCCAAAAACCTGGGAGTACGCCCGCTTATTCTTCAAGAGAAGAGCTGGTGCGCGCCATCCTGGCAGCTGGCGGCAGACCGTATCTTCTGCCCTCTGCGTTACCGCTCGACTCAATTCCTGAGGTGTTGAGTGAATTTGACGGGCTGTTCATCTCTGGTGGTGGCGATATCCACCCGAGTTATTTCGGAGGGGAGATGCACCCGAGCGTGGATGGGATCGATCGCGAGCGGGATGAGTTCGAGCTGGCGCTTTGCAGGCAGGCAGTACAAATGAACAAGGCGGTTTTTGGCATCTGCCGCGGGCAGCAGTTGCTCAATGTGGCGCTGGGCGGCAACCTGGTGGTGGATATTCCCAGCGAACTCCCGGAAGCTGGTCAGCATCAGTGGTGGCCAAACTATCAGCGCAGCCGCCTTTCCCATCCAGTAAAGCTTGCAGAAGGCAGCCGTTTGTCAGAGATCATGGGGGGTACGGCGTTTGAAGTGAACAGCTTGCATCACCAATCCGTGAAAGATCTTGGAGAAGGGTTAAAAATTGCCGCGACAGCCCCGGATGGGGTGATAGAAGCTCTGGAGATGCCTGGAAAACACTTTGTGTTGAGCGTGCAATGGCATCCGGAGTGGCTGCAGGATTACGAGCCGATGCGGCGGATATTCAAAGCTTTTGTTGAAGCGAGTAATTCAGGTTTGGGTGGTTGAGATCGATGTGTGACTCGGTCTCCAGAAATTCTTTAATAATCGAAGACCTGAGGTCAAATCCCGTGCTCGGCCTGCCCACACGCGCTTTCAGCGCTGGGGTGCTTCGCAAGACGCCAGCACAATCCCATTGCCTGCAAATACTCAGCCAATTCATCCCCTTCCCTCGAGGGGGGCACGAACGATCTGCATCCACCCCCTAATTTAATGGTTTGAACATTGCAATTCGATGTTGCCTGTCATTCTGAGCCGCTTTTGCGAAGAATCTAATTAACAATCAGATCCTTCACTGCGTTCAGGATGACAAAGAAAGACAGACTGCTTTTGCCATATTAAAACCTTTATACTGCGTTTTTGGAGCAGGTAGCGCATACTCTGCGAGTACCATGTCCTGGTTCCAACTGACCTAACAGCGTGCTACAATAAACGTATGACCAACACAGATGCGCCGATTGGCGTTTACGATTCCGGGGTGGGCGGGCTCTCGGTGCTGCGGGCTATCCACAGCCGGTTGCCCAATGAAGCCACGCTCTACTTTGCGGATCAGGCTAAAGTGCCCTACGGTGAACGACCCCTGGAAGAGGTGCGTCAACTTGCTGAGGGAGTCACGCGGATGATGATGAGTCAGGGTGTAAAGCTGATCGTCATCGCCTGCAACACCGCTTCAGCCGCCGCGCTTAAACACCTGCGTGCTCTTTACCCGGAATTTCCCTTCGTAGGTATGGAGCCAGCGGTCAAACCAGCAGCAGAGCAAACCCTGAGCGGCAAGGTGGGCGTGCTGGCGACGCCATCCACTTTTCAGGGGGAGTTGTACGCCTCAGTAGTGGAACGCTTTGGAAAAGACGTCCAGATATTTGAGGCAACCTGCCCGGGACTCGTGAAACAGATCGAACGGGGTTACCTGCACACCTATCTAACCCGCAGTATCCTCCAACAGGCAATCCAACCCATGCTTGCTGAGGGCGTTGATACGCTTGTGATGGGTTGTACGCATTTCCCCTTCGTGATTCCGCTGATCCAGCAAATTGCGGGAGAGAACGTGCGTGTGATTGATCCGGCGCCTGCCATTGCCCGTCAGACCGAGCGTGTTTTGATCCAACATTACCTCCTCCGGTCTTCGAATGATCAGCCGTTTCACCGCTACCTCACCAGCGGAGATCCTACGCGCTTTTCCCGATTGCTGGGGCAGTTGCTGGGCGTTCAAGCGCGACCAGAAAAATGGAGTTGGGTGGGGGACTCGCTGCGGCACGGTTAACCTTCCGAAGCGCCCGAAATATAGTTTTCCATATGATAAGATTGACCCGCAAAACTACTGCCGACGAGGTCCCAATGACAGATTTCCCGATTCAATGGTTGCAGAACCGACACGCGCTTGAGAACCCCAAATCCAAATTAGCAGCAGAACTCTTCCCTGCTGGATTACCCCAACAGGTCCGCCGGTTGCATAGCGAAATTCCGGGTTATCGAATGAGCCCACTAAAGAGCCTGCCCCGCCTTGCACAGCGCATCGGCGTTGGCGGCATTTGGGTCAAAGATGAATCGGCAAGGCTTACACTGAATTCCTTCAAGGTACTTGGTGGAGCGTACGCCATCTACAAAAAACTCCTCCAGCGTGGAGGCTTCAGCGATCAGGAGATGACCTTGCGCGATCTGCTGCACCTGGAGGGCGGGAGGCGTGAAAAACTTGGACATCCCACCTTTGCTACGGCAACGGATGGCAATCATGGAACAGGTGTGGCTTGGGCAGCCAGCAAAATGGGTTTTCCTTCTGTGATCTATGTGCACTCTCTGACCACGCAGGATCGAATCCGCGGTATCCAGCGCCAGGGTGGGCGGGTGGTTGTGGTTGATGGCAACTACGATGACGCCGTGCGCCAGGTTTCGATTGACGCGCAGGAAAACGGCTGGGAAGTGATCTCTGACACCTCGTGGGAGGGGTACGAGGATGTGCCAAAGTGGATCATGCAGGGCTATGCCACCATGTTTGTCGAAGCACAGGAGCAGTTTGCTGCCCAGGGAATTCAAAGACCAACCCATTTACTGGTGCAGGCAGGCGTTGGGTCGCTTGCGGCAGCAGCCATCGGGTTTTATTCGGTGCTTTTTGAAGATAACGTGCCGCTTTCATTGGTGGTTGAACCGACTGAGGCTGCCTGCCTGTTTGAATCAATGCGCATTGGTGACGGCAAGCCCCATAGCGTCACCGGTGAATTGGATACCATCATGGCTGGACTGGCTTGTGGGGACCCCAATCCGCTTGCGTGGGAAACGCTTTACAACTGTGCTGATTATTTTGCCAAGTGTCCCGATTATGTGGCGGCAAAAGGCATGCGCGTCTATTCCGTGCCGCTGGCGGACGATCCGTTTATCGTTTCCGGGGAATCTGGCGCAGTTACATTGGGGGCTCTGATGTACCTGATGGAATTTGAAGGCGCGCGCGATCTGCGCGACGCCATGAGCTTAAACGGAGATTCCCAGGTGCTACTGATCAACACCGAGGGCAACACCTCCCCGGATGAATTCCGCAGCGTGGTGTGGGAGGGCAGCCTTCCAGTACCGGAAGAATACAAAATCCACGCCAAAGAAGAAGAATAAGACCTGCTGCTGGAATTTTGATAATTACAACAAAAAACAGCCCTGGGTAACAGGGCTGTTTTGGTCTTTAAAGGGGTTTTCTAACCGATTGTGGGTAAAGCCGATTTGGCGGCGCAGATAATGCCCACCAAACCACGGCCAGTGTGAGCTCCAAGGGCAGTTCCGAGGGTCACATTTGGCTCCCAGTGGCACTTGAAGACCTTTTCCATGGAAGCCTTCAATTGCTCTGCGCCTGAAGGGTTGGCTGCGGTAACAATTTGCGCCACAAGTTCGGTGCCTGCGGGGTGAACCTTTTTCACCAATTCGGTGATTCCATCGATTGCCTGTTGGAAAGAGCGCTTCTTGACTTTGTCATAGTATTTGCCGTCCACTTTGCTGACCTCGATCACTGGTTTGATGCCCAGCAGAGAAGCCAGCAATCCTCTCAGATGGCTGATGCGACCACCAGCGATGAGATATTTCAGATCGGGCAAGGTAAAGAAAGTGGAAGTAGCATCCTGGATTTTGCGTAAAGTCTTAACAATGTCTTCCAGTTGATGACCAGCTTTCATCATCGTGGAAGCTGCGCGTAGTTGCCAGCCGGTGCCTGCAGAAAGCGTCAGGGTGTCGATCAAGGTGATTTTTGCTTCAGGAACCAGCTCTGCTGCCTGAACCGCAACATTGAAAGTGGCGCTCAAGCCGGAAGAAAGGTGGATCGAGAGAATTTCCGGATCTTCGGCTGCAAGGCTTTTGTAAACTTCCGCAAACTCACCAACTGATGGGGTGGAGGTGATGGGCATAGTTGGGCTTGCATCCATCAAATTATAGAATTCATCCGGATCAATATCTACTCCAGCGTGGTAGGATACGACGTTTACATCCACTTTCAACGGAAGCATGGTGATTCCGAGTGATTTGCATTCTTCAAACGAAATGTCCGCCCCACTGTCTGTCACAATTTTCATATTATCCTCTTTTGTATTCAGGGTGGCTGTTGTATTAAATACGAGCAAAAACAGGTCGGACTTTCAGCCATCCACCAATATTTATTATAACTGGAAAAAGAAAGGGAAAAAAATAATCACGATAATAATTATACAAGTTTCATCGACATTCAAAACAGCCCCGGGATCTTCCCGGGGCTGTTAGGTTGTGCGTATGTTAAGCGCTTAGCGCTTTGTACCAGGCTTGAATCACATTGCGGTTGCGCTTTTCAAGCGTTTGAGTCATCTGGTTGATTTTTGACAGGATATCGACAATGCTCCAGCCTTGATTGGAGATAACCTCTCTCACTGCCTGTTCGGTGTGTTCGCTCAGGCGCGATTGACACAGCATGTCCACCAGGTGCCAGGCGGAATGCGCGTTCCGAAGCGTGTCAGCGGTGAGATCCTCGAGCTTCTTGAGCACTTCCGCCATCATGCGCTGCCCAACCTGCAGGTCAGCCGCTTCGATGTAAACCCGGTTGATTGGTTCGGTGCCAGAGGCGCGCATACGCAGGTAGTAGTGGTCATCCCCGCTTTGGTCGCTGAGCTGTATTTCCACCAGTTCATAACGGATTCCGCCGAGATAGTCGATGTTCAATCCGGCAATCTTCAATTCGTTCTCGCCGACGTGATCCGGCAGGTCGAGGTAGTAATCAATGAAGGCTTCTTTTGCCTCGAGAGGTGCGTCCACGTCCGAGCGACCAGCGTGGGAGGTTGGGTCTGAGGAAGTACCATAAGATTCCCAAAGTCCGGGTAGACTGACCAATTCGTCCCAGATTTCCTGCAGCGACCCCAGCGGTTTTTCGGGGCGGGTGCCGTAATAGGCGAGCATGTCCATGATCAGGATGTTAGCCCAGGGTCCGTCCTTATCCGTAATGTGTCCGCGCGTGGTCAGACCAGAGGATTCTTCGCCGCCGATCAGAATGCGGTCGCGCCAATCATCCGGAAGAACTTTGAGGTTGTTATACGCGGCATCTGTGCGGCGGATCTCCTCTATGTATTTGATGCCCACAGGCACCGCAAAAGCGTTGTTGAGGCTGCGCGAGGCGATCTCCCCCACGCGGCATTTGTAAATCCGCTGCCCGACATATCCCGGCAGTGCGCCGTTCGCAGGTTTATTAACCTCGTTATTCGGGATCATACCAGCCAGCACCTCGAGCAGGGGCGAACCGGTCTGTGTGGCGATCACACGCCCGGTGATGCCGCGATCCACGCCCAAATAGCGCAGCAGCATAGGCAGGATCTGGTTGGGTCGGAAGTAAACGCCACCCTTGTCCACGACCCCATAGCGGTCGGCGTCGGTGTCCATGCCCATACCGATCTGCGCGCCGGTTTGGGCGACGGTCTCTTTGAGCATCTGGTTGAAGGGTTCTTCCGGGTTGGCATAATCCTGACCGCCCAGGTCCGGATCAACATTGGCGTGAATGACTGTAAAGCGCACGCCGGCTTCGCCAAGCAATCGGGTGAGGTAACCGCGGCCAGAGCCGTGCATCTCATCCACCACCACCATTTTGTCAGAAAAAAATTGGCGAATGCGGTCAAAATTGATCGGGATACGGGCATTATCATTGCCATTATTCTTGATCCATTTGACATAGTCGTCGAGAGGGTCAAAACCCTGCACCAGCCCGCGCGCGCGGGCGTCCTCCACATCGCTTTGACCACCAGTGTGGTCAATTAGTTGCAGTTCGTTGATGCGGAAGGCAATGAAATCAGTCACATTGGTAGGTGCGGGATATCCCAAACGGGGGTTGAACTTGATGCCCTGCCACTCCGGAGGGTTGTGGCTGGCGGTGGCGATGATCAATCCGGCTACCTCGTCTTCCGGCACCACCTCAGTCTCATAAAAAGCCAGGGCAGGTGTGGGGACGTCACGCGTGCCGATATGCACCTTGAATCCGTTGGCAAGGCAGGTTTCTGCGGTCCACTGTGTGACCACGTCCGAGTTGCGGCGGGTGTCATGCCCGAGAACGACGACTTTTCCCGCGAGGTCTTCAGCACCGACAAAAGCGGGCACGTTTTCGTTGTTCAAAAAGTCGCACACAGCCTGTACGACCTGGCGGGCACGGGTCTCTGTAAAGTCGTATCCCCACCGCCCACGAACACCGGATGTGCCAAAGCGCAGATATTTGCGGTCGTAAATTTCCCGCAGCAACCCCTTTTTCCCTGCCAATCCCAACAAGATGGGATCCCAGGTGCGAAGTCGCAAGGCAAACAGGCGCTCGAAAATATTGCCAATCTGGATCACCCGGTATGCCATAAAACGGTCCGGGTCTGCCTTGTCGTCCAGGCTATCGAGCAGGGGCAGGATCTCGTGGCTGATGGACTGCGAGATGCTGGCAAAGACCGGGCTTTGGAGGTAACCCCTGGCAATTGCGATGGCTTTGCGGCGCATGTCGCCTGAATTGGGCAGATAATCCTTATCGATCTGTGCCCGGAACACCTTGCTTGCTTCATCCTTTGCCAGGACAAGCTCCAAACGACCCTGGGTGCCTGTGGCAGCCAGGGTGAGGAGCAGGCTGAGCACACGCGAGGAGGTAACGATATCCTCCCCGATGATGGCAGGGTTATCTCCCAGCCAGGTTTCCAGTTGCGAAAGAAAAGTGTTCATTTCCGCAATCGCGGGCTGCCAGCTTTGGGGTTTATCTGCCACCAGGATGGCACGGTTGAGGCGGTTAAACTCTGTTGCCAGTCCTGCAATGAATTCAGAGGTTCCAGTAGTCAGTTGCATTAATTCTCCTTTTAGTTTTTAGCTTCAGGACGGGGAACCAAGCCCCCGGCAGAAGCGTTGAGCACTTCGATTTTTGCACCAGGCGCTGTACCTGTCTCACGTTGGACTACGTCGCAGACTTCCCAGCAGATCACTGCCAGTTCGTGGGTGCTGTGGCGGGTGTCGGTTTCGATCATCAAGCGGTATTTAGGCTCTGTGCCAGAATAACGCGAATTGAGCTGCACCAGTCCGGGTAAGCGGTTTTTGATCTCTTCCAGCATAGACTGTAAAGGAACCATGGTTTTCAAATCGAGTTTATTGGCAACGTTGCAGGATGCGACCAGTTGGGGGTATTTTTGGATCCTGGCAGCAAGTGCTGCCATTGAGGGCTGATCCTGTTGGAGCAAAACACGGAGCATAAAGACCGCTGTGCGCAAGCCATCGCCCGTACGATGGCCTTGATCAAGCAGGATAATATGACCGGATTGTTCACCACCCAAGCCAAATCTGCCTTCAGAATTGTTCTCAGCCGTTAGACCAAGCAATACCTCGGTCACATATTTGTCCCCCACTGGCGTCTGGATCAGCTCAAAGTTGTGTTCCGCGGCGTACTGGTGCAGGGATCCGTTTGCCATCACAGTTGTCACCAGGGAGTTAGCCAGAAGCTTGTTCTCCTGGTGCAGCGCGTCTGCCAGGATTGCCAGCATGTGATCGCCATCGATCAACTGACCCTCTTCATCCATCAGGATCACGCGATCTGCATCGCCGTCAAAAGTGATGGCAAGGTCGGCTTGGTGCTCGGTCAGCAGGGCTGCCAGGGCTTCCGGTTTGGAGCGGGCAAATTCTGAACCGGCATGGACGTTGATGTTGATCCCGTCCGATTCTGTGTTAAGCGCAACCACTTCAGCGCCCAATCCCTTGAATAGTTCTGGACCAACGCGATAGGCTGCGCCGTTTGAGCAATCCAGCAGGATTTTCATCCCGCTCAGATCCAGACCTTCCTGGGTGGCAAGCAGATCTTCCAGATAGAGGTCATAGAATTTTGTGCCATCCACGCGAAGCCCAGTTTCGGGCAGGTTCAGCTCTCCCTCTGGCAGGGTCGCGAAAAAGGCTTCGATGGCAGCTTCCTGGTCTTCAGAAAGCTTCATACCCTGGGGATTCAGAAATTTAATCCCATTTTCTGCAGCAGGATTGTGCGACGCGGAAATGACCGCGCCAGCAGTTGCACCAAGCTCGCGTGTCAGCCAGGCAATTCCAGGTGTGGGCAGGATCCCAAGATCCATCACGCGGGCGCCACTGGTGAGCAGACCGCGCGTTAGCGCCTCCTGCAGCAGCGGACCCGAAACGCGCGTATCCCGCCCGATCACGAACAGATCAGGACCAGGTGTTTCCGCGCTGAGCACATACCCAACAGCCACTCCCAGGCGATAAACAAATTCCGCAGTCATCGGCGGCGTGCCAGCTGTGCCGCGGATGCCATCCGTACCAAAATATTGATTGTTTGCCATAAAAGGCTCCTCTATTGAATGGTTATGTCAGCCACGACTGGCAGATGATCAGAAATCATATGTGAGAGAGGTGTGCTGACGATAAAACAGTTGTAATCCACCAGGCGTTTAGCCGGGAAGAAATAAATATGATCTACCGCCCCTGCACGGGGATGGGTGGCGATGCTGTCTTCAGGCTTTAACTGCAGGATGCCGTGCTCTTGCTCCAGCATATCGCGCAGCGTGTATTCATCCGCGCTGGCGTTGAAGTCACCCATCAGGATCATTGGCAATTGCGGAATGAGAACGTGCTTCTCAACAAGGCTGATTACGCCGCTGATCTGCTGCGAGCGTGTGATCCTGGCGGCATCCACCACTTCGCTCCAGGCGTTTTCTCCCCGTTCCCCAACCAGCGTGGTCAGGTGGAGGTTGAGGACAAAAGGATAAGGGGCTTGCTTTAGGCGGGTGAGGATCACGTAGCGCGGATCGGTGTCCCGTGAGCCTTCATAACTCACAGGCTGAAAAAGCGGGACGTTGCGCGGCACGCCAACTTTGTTGGTGTCGCTCAAGCGGCTGAAGGCTATGTTTGAAAAAATGGCATTGCCTTTGGACCAGTCCCACCAGTCATTGAATAAACCGTTCACCATCAAGTCTTTTTTGACTTGCATGTGACGCTTCATGGAGAGGGTCTCGCCGTAAAACGCGTGTTGGAAGCCGCAATCGGTGTGGATGCGGTCAACCATGCTGTGGGTGATGCCATCCGCATCAATGTAGTGGGCAATTTCCTGGACCCCAAAAATATCCGGTTTGATCTCTTCAAGCAACTGAACAAGTGCTTCGGCCTTATTCTCCGTTTGTTCAGGAGAACCTGTAAAGTTCTTTTCGCCGCCGCCCAGATTGAGAGTCATGACCCGAATTTTTTGCATATCCACAACTTTCTCCGATGTATTGAGAGGTATTATACCAATCAACATCATGCCTGTCTGATGCTGTGGCAAGGTCTGCACAAGGGCTTTACATTGTCCATGTAAATTTATAGAATCAAAATATGGATAATCAACAAGAACGCGATCAAATTACCCCTAAAGCACTCTACCTGAACCGCAGGCAATTTCTGAAACAAGCGGCTGTATTTGGAGCGGGCTTGACCCTGGCTGCCTGTATGCCTGGGGCTGCGCCTGGTGCCGTGCCAACGGCATTCCCGGATGAGATCACCGAAAAATCAGAAGCGCTGAATTTCATCAATTATTACGAGTTTTCTTTGTCAAAACGCTCCGTGACAGAATTGGCAAAAGGTTTTACGATCGAACCCTGGCAAGTGGAAGTGAGCGGATTGGTGGCAAACCCCGTCACATTTACCATCCCCGAGTTAATTGAGCGCTTTGAGATCGTTGAACGAATCTACCGTATGCGGTGTGTTGAAGGGTACTCAATGGTGCTGCCCTGGTCGGGTTTCTTGCTCAGGGAGTTGCTCGAGGAAGTGCAGCCGCTTCCGGAAGCGAAGTTTGTCGCTTTTGAGTCTGTTTTGCGACCAGAGGAGATGCCCGGTCAGATTTCTCTGCGCACTTATCCCTGGCCTTACCAGGAAGGGCTCCGGCTGGATGAGGCCATGCACAATTTGACAATTATGGCGACTGGGATGTATTCCGAGCCTCTCTCAAAACAGAATGGCGCCCCGCTCAGGGTGGTGGTCCCCTGGAAGTATGGGTTCAAGAGCCCCAAGGCAATTCAGCGCATCACTCTCACAGTCGAACAGCCGCCCACGCTGTGGAACACCCTTGCGCCCCAGGAATATGGTTTTCTTGCTAATGTTAACCCAGCGGTGGACCATCCGCGTTGGTCCCAGGCAACAGAACTCCGGCTTGGCGAAAGCGAACGTCGCGCGACGTTGCTTTTCAATGGTTACGACGAAGTCGCCTCCCTCTACGAAGGCACTGACCTGAGGATTGAGTATTAAGCTATCAAGTTCTTTTGTTGGATAGGGAGAGCTTTTCAAGACGTAGTAATGGCAGCTCCAGGGTAAATTCCGCCCCGCCTCCCGGGTGGTTGCGGACATACAAATGACCTCCATGAACGCGCGCCAACCTGCGGGCAATGGCCAACCCAATACCCTGACCGCTCCTATCAGGGTTTTCCTTGCAGTTCAATTGATAATAACGATCAAAAATGGATTCCAACTTGTCCGCTGGAATCCCGGGTCCATGATCCCGCAGACTTAGAATTGCTAGTTTCCCCTTTGCGTAAACAGCAACATCAATCGTACTGTCCACGGGGGTGTAGCGAACGACATTTTGGAGCAAGTTTTCAAGGATTTGTTCAATCCGGTCGGGATCAATATCTACGATCACACCCTTTTGTAAGGCGATTGTTTGAACGCGGCGCTCTTGCTTTGTGAGCAAGCCTTTAAAGCGATTCACAATATCCTGGGTGAATTCAGCTAAATCGTGGGGGCTCATTTTTGGCACAAACTCACCCTCATCCAGACTTGCCACCAGGCTGAGGTCTTCGACCAGTCGCACAAGATGGTCATTTTGATGCCTAAGTGTGGTGAGAGTTTCCTGGTTGAATGGATAGATCCCGTCTTCCACCGCTTCAATACTAGCTCTCTGCACTGCCAGCGGCGTGCGCAGGTCATGCGCCAGATCGGCGAACAGGCTGCTGCGTTTGAGGTCGTTTTCTTCCAGGGTGGCAGCCATGTCGTTGACGGCAGTGGTCAGGTCCGTCAGATCTTTGTAAGATTGCACGGGTAACCGCTGTTTGAAGTCACCTTCAGAAATCTTTTGCGTCGCTTTTATTGTTGCCTGGATCGGCTGAAGCAGGCGAAAAGCCATCAAGGCTGCCAGGATTAACCCAATGATAAGGGTAACGATAGTTGCTTGTATCAACGAATCCCAAAGCAGATTGACCAAGGTGTTGCTGAAATCCAGGGGCATACTATTCACAAAGTGACCGGAAATGATATAGCCGACCAACTCTCCCTGAACCTGAATTCTTGAGGCGAAAACCAGGTAGAAGGGCTCAATCTTCATTCCGGACATATTCTCGTCCATTGCGTAGATTACATCCCCTTGTGTAGAAACCAGGGCAATCCGTTGTCTTCTAAAGAACTTCAGGTTTTCTTCAGGAAGATCCGAAGATTCAAAGTAATTCTCCACGCCTTCCCATCCACCAGCCTCGGAGTAGAAATGCGCCAGGTCTTGCAGGTAGGGACGGGGACCGGGAGTTTGGATCCCGGCAAGGTAATCGACGCTGGCATTGCTGAGGAAAAATATCGCGCTGGTAAAGGCGATAATAATTGTCAGGAGCATAACAAAGGCATAGGTCAGGATAAGACGATTGCGCATCTTTAGACCTTACCCCACAGCCCGGTAACCCTGACCAAATACCGTCTGGATATAACACCTGTCTGGATCAATCTGCCTGATCTTATGCCGTAGATTCATGATATGAACATCGATTGTGCGTTCGTAACCCACGAAAAATGCGCCTTGGGTTGCGTGGAGTAGTTCAGCCCGTGTGAAAACTTTTCCGGGTTTGCTTACCAGCAGGATGAGCAGATCGAATTCCGCGGGAGTGAGATCGAGCTTTACGCCCATAAGTTCGACCGTGTGAGAATCCAGGTTGATGATCAATTCTCCAAGCCGGATGGTTTCCTTATTGTATCGCGAGCCTGGGCAGCGGCGGAGCACGGCTTTGACCCGCGCTACAACTTCCCGGGGTGAGAAAGGTTTACTGATGTAATCATCCGCGCCCAATTCCAGGCCGATCAGCTTATCAAGCTCCTCTTGCCTGGCAGTTACCATGATGATAGGGGTTTGGCTTGATTTCCGAAGCGTCCGTGCCACATCCAGTCCGTCCATGTCGGGCAGATTTAAGTCCAGCAGGATGAGATCAGGTCTGGCTTCCTGCCATTGTGTTAAACCTTCCTTGCCCGTGTGCGTGGAGATGGGCAGAAATCCGTTATGTCGGAGATAGTCGGATAAGATTTTGTTCAGGTTTACTTCATCTTCGATGATCAATATGGTTGTCATACAGTTAACTAATCACTCTCTGACCTGTAATTGTAAACTCGTTCATAAACTTGCCCCCATTCTAAATCAAATCTGAATAAGAACTGGATATAAACTCAATCAACACACTGTAAATTTATTGCATCACCAAATAAGTGGTGAAATAAAAAATAAGGAAAATAGGATGAACAAGAAAATTTTAGGTATCGGTTTGACAATTTTGGTGCTTGGCGCCTTGGTATTCACAGTTGGTGGTTCGGTTTTTGCCCAGGAAGATACCCCTGAGGTGGAAGCAACTGAATTACCCGACCCTATGGTAACCCGACGAGGGCGTGGCTTTGGAGCTGGCGCTGGCGTCTGCGATGGAACTTGCGACTCTGATGGCGATGGCGTTCCCGATCAACTGCAACTGCGTCTGCAGGACGGCACTGCTGCCGGCATGCAGAATGGTTTTGGTTATGGACCTGGTGACGGCACATGCGACGGGACTTGCGACGGAACTTGTGACGCTGATGGCGATGGCATTCCCGATCAGCTGCGCTTGCGCGATGGCAGCGGTGCGGGTATGCAATATGGTCCTGGTGCCATGCGTGGTGGGCGCGGTCAGGCTGCTGGTCAGGGCATGGGTCAGGGCTTTGGACAGGGCTTCGGACAGGGCATGGGGCAAGGCTTTGGACCTGGCAATGGTCAGGGTATGGGGCAAGGCATGGGGCCGGGCGACGGTTCCTGTATCGACGACTAAACAGTCTTTCTGATAAGTTTCACTTTCTTTCCAACCACCTGGCACCGCCAGGTGGTTTGCTTTATGGAAGCGCCTTCAAATATTAATGGAACTCGTATACAACTTATAGCCCCGGGAAAAGAAAAAACAGGCAAAATGAGATAGAATCAGCTCAATAATGGAGTGTGATTTAATCAACAAATGACAACAACGCAACGCATAACTGATGATCTGGAGGCGATGCTGGCAGTCTTCCCTCCGGAAGTTGCCCAGGCAGTACAATCCAGAGACAATTTTGACAACCTGCTGGAGGTCATCCTTGACCTTGGTCGCAATCCCAGCGCTCGCTTTACGAGTGGCGAAGTTGAATTGCTTGATGAGCCAGTGACACACGATGATCTGAAATATGTCACGGACCGCATTGGCGATTTTGACGCAGACAATCGCGCTGGCATGGAACGCACGCTGCACCGCATTTCGGCAATCCGCAATCGCCGAGGCAAAGTGGTGGGGCTCACCTGCCGGGTGGGGCGGGCAGTTTACGGCACGATCGAGATCATTGAGGATCTGGTTGAGTCTGGTCAGAGCATCCTTATCCTGGGCAAGCCAGGCGTGGGAAAGACCACCATGCTGCGTGAGGCAGCCCGTATTTTGGCGCAAAAACACCGCGTGGTGATTGTGGATACCTCGAATGAAATCGGCGGCGATGGGGATGTGCCCCATCCAGCTGTTGGGCAGGCTCGCCGCATGCAGGTGCCAAAGCCCTCACTGCAGCACGAAGTCATGATCGAAGCGGTCGAAAACCACAACCCGGAAGTGATCGTAATCGATGAGATTGGGCGCGAGCTCGAAGCGCTTGCCGCCCGCACAATTGCTGAACGCGGTGTGCAGCTGATTGGTACCGCACATGGCAACGGTCTTGAGAATTTGCTATTGAACCCGACTTTATCGGATCTGGTCGGGGGCATAGAATCTGTCACCTTGTCTGATGACGAAGCTCGCCGGCGCGGCACCCAAAAAACGGTGCTTGAACGCCGTTCACCCCCAACCTTCACAGTCATGGTCGAGATTATCGACCGGGAACGCGTGGCAGTCCACCGGGATGTAGCCAGCTCCGTAGACGCGATCCTGCGCGGCTATCCCATGCTGCCAGAAGAGCGCTACCGTGATGAATACGGCAAGGTCCACATCGTTAAGACAACCAAACCAAACATGCCCACAGTTTCCCAGTCCTTGCGGCGAGGAAATAACATGGAGACCTCTCCTTTTCAGCGCAACATAGGGAAGGATGCCGCTCAAAACAAGCAGCATGCCCAGCGCTACAGCGCGATGAATGAGACTCGTGACGCGCAGGACGACATGGGTGGAAATGCCAACTCGGTTGAGAAGCGCATTTACCCGGTTGGTGTTCCCCGCAGCCGTTTGATCCAGTCTGTCAGGGAGCTTGGTGTTCCGGCGATGGTGGTTAAAGATCTTAAAGATGCCGACGTGCTGGTGACCCAGCGCCGTTATTACCGCGATCGTCTTCAGCCAATTGTTGATGCCGAAGAACGCGGCATTCCGATCTTTGTGGTTAAGTCGAATTCCATTGGTCAGATCGAACAGTTCCTGGCAGATTCTTTCCCTGGACAGTTGACTGTCCGCAGGGAGAACGGATCTTCTGAGGCTATCGATCAGGCAATGCAGGCGATTGAAGGGCTTGGAGAGGATCAGAAATTTGTTGACCTTCAGCCCGCGCCCGCTTCTATCCGACGGCAGCAACACGAGATTGCGCGCCAGGCACATCTTGTCTCAGAATCTTTTGGAAAGGACCCTAATCGCTTCGTGCGAATATTCAGGGATTGACCATGTTTATTACCTTAGAAGGTCCGGAAGGCAGTGGCAAGAGCACCCAAATCAGGCGATTAGCCAAGCGCCTCGAAGCGATGGGCTATCCAGTCGTCATGACGCGCGAACCGGGGGGCACACCCATCAGCGATCAAATCCGCCATGTTCTGGTTCGTATGGAAAATAAAGAGCTTCACCCTCGCACTGAAATCCTGCTTTTCCTTGCAGCACGTGCGCAGTTGGTTGAACAACTGATCAAGCCAGCTCTCCGGGATGGTAAAATCATACTTTGTGACCGTTATGGCGATTCAACCCTCGCTTACCAGGGATATGGCCATGGGTTGGATCTTGACAAGCTGCGCCAGATGCTTGATTTTGCGACGGATCATCTTAAACCTGACCTGACGATTTTGTTGGATCTGGATGTGAAGATTGGTTTGATGCGAAAGAAAGCTGAGGATGAGTGGAATCGTTTGGACGCTTATGAGGTTCTATTCCACGAACGTGTTCGCCAAGGCTATCTTCAGTTAGCTGCCGAAGAGCCCGAACGATGGCGCATTGTGGACGCTTCGCAAGGAATTGACACTGTCCAGGAAGATCTGTTCCAGATCATCCTTGGCGCCCTAACAAACCATCAATGAGTGACAAGCCTGTCGAAACAGGTTTGGATGAAAGGATGTCAGCATGAAAAGGATTTCTAAAGTTGTTCTGTTTTTACTGGTGGCAGCATTGGCACTAAGCGCATGCAAAGTTGTTACCATTACACCTCCTGAAGTTGAACCAACTGCCACGGTGGAAGTAACTGAACCCACCACGGAAGTTGTTGTTGAGCCAACAGAGGACTTAGGCCCACAACCTACTGCTGATACCCGCCTGACGGGCGATGACGGCAAGATGGTTTGCAGCATTGTTCCGCCGCTCTTCAGCGAATTGACCCCAGAACAGGAAGCTCAACTGGCAGTCTTTCCGCCTGTTTCGGAAGAGGATTGGACTAAGGGTCCTGAAGACGCCATGATTACCGTGATGGAATACACCGACTTCCAGTGCCCCTACTGCTCCATGGCTCAGGCGGAGTTTGAGAAGCTGCTCGAAATGTATCCCGACGATGTTCGCCTGGTTTACCGTTCTCTGCCTCTCGTGAGCATCCACCCCAATGCCCAGGTGGCAGCTCAGGCTGCCGAAGCCGCGGGTCTGCAGGGCAAATTCTGGGAGATGTACTCTGCATTATTTACCAAGCAGACCGACTGGAGCGGTCTGACAGCCGAAGAGTTCCTGGCATGGCTATCCACTGAAGCCGAAACTCTTGGCCTGGATGTTGAGCAATTCTCACAGGACACCGTTAGTGAAGCCCTTCAGCAAAAAATTCAGGGTGAGCTTGACTACGCCAACAGTATCGGCTTGGGTTCCACCCCGACTGTGCTTGTCAATGGTCGCCCTATCAACAACTGGTATGCCTCCGGAATCAAACCCATTATCGAAGTGGTTAAAGTCGAAGACAGCCTGATGAAAGAATGTCCGCCGTGGGTGATTGACGTGGAAAAGACCTACACAGCCACCATCACCACCGAAAATGGCGACATGACCCTCGAGCTCTACCCTGAAGCCGCTCCGCTGGCAGTCAACTCTTTTGTTTACCTGGCGCGTGAAGGCTTCTACGATGGCGTTACTTTCCATCGCGTCTATCGTGACTTCATGGCGCAAACTGGCGACCCGACCGGCACCGGTTGGTCTGGAGCTGGTTATCAGTTCCGCGAAGAGACGGTGGATGACCTGACCTTTGACGAGGCTTACATGGTCGGTGTTGCCCGCGGGCAGGAGTCCGGCACTAGCGGAAGCCAGTTCTTCATCACATATGTGCCCTATCCCTCGCTGAACGGTCTTTACACGATTTTTGGCAAGCTGGTGGATGGTGTGGATGTCTTTGAGCAGATCACTGAGCGGGATGCGGATCAGAACCCTGATGCACCGGTGGGGGATGAGGTCATCAGCATTACCATCATTGAAGAATGAACCTGGACCAACAAGCTAAGGCAAAATACTATGACAGGATTGATATCGCCCAACTGGCGNNTTTGGGCAAGTAACCATGGACGATGGGACAACATTTGCCCTCGAGCCCGGGATGCTTATCAGCCTGGCGTTGGTGGGATTGGTCTTCCTGGTGATCGCGTTTGTTTCGATTGTGACAACCATCCAGAAGATCACCGGAAACGCAAGAATTCTTAAACCGGTTGGGGAGAAAGCCTTGATTTGGTCAATAGCGGGACTTCTCCTGGTATTTGGCCTGGCAGCACTAACAGGGCTTGCCGCTCCGGAAGTGAAAGCTATCACTTTGGCTGTTCTGGCAATTCCTGGGATTGCCATTCCAATTTTATTGCTCCTCCAGGTTGGTTCGCGCAGCCAAAGGGAAGCCAACCTAAAACGCGATTCAGGCATCCTGACCGTGTCGTTTGGGATTTCAACCCCCTACATTGTCCTGGTGGAAGTGTTGGTTTTTCTCATCCTGGCGATGATGTTATTCTCCAGGTTGTTTGGCAATCCAGAATTCTTGGAACTTTTCAATACGATCCTGAGCAACCCTGAATCACTGCAAAATGACCCCGCCAGGCTGTTTTCCGAGTTTGAGACCATGTTCAGTCTGTCAAATTTGCTGGGCTGGTTACTCCTGGTGGTTGCCGGGATCATGCCGCTGGTTGAAGAGCTGTTTAAGACCATTGGCGTGTGGCTGCTCAAGGTTCGCAACCCGGATCCTGCAGAAAG
>MTKX01001214.1_pt1 | contig 18364 bp, 15 predicted proteins | sample 1042771 | NCBI WGS metagenome assembly MTKX01 (sample SAMN06212183, study PRJNA360534) | anaerobic digester metagenome | biome: Wastewater treatment plant; material: sludge; isolation source: anaerobic digester fed with sludge from wastewater treatment plant | place: Denmark: WWTP Randers ... | reverse complement strand
CTGTGGGAAAACCAGTGGGTGAATTAACCAAACGAGCCGCCCATGAACTTGGTCTCATACCAGGGATTCCTATTATACAAGGCGGTATTGATGCTTATGCTGCCATGGTTGGGTTAGATGTCGTCCATCCTCAACGCTTAGCAATAGTGATCGGTTCCTCTACCTGTCATATGGCATTATCAGAAACACCAATATTCAGTAAAGGGATTTGGGGTCCTTACCAGGGAGCGGTTCTTCCCGATATGTGGATTTTAGAAGGCGGTCAGAGTTCTACTGGTTCGATTATTAAATGGTTTAGTGATAATTTTGCTGCTCAAGAATGTAAAGAGGCCAGTGATATTGGAGAAAGCCTGTTTGACGTATTGGATAAAATTGCTGCTCAGGTAGCACCTGGTTCTGATGGATTGATAGTTCTTGATAATTTCCAGGGGAATCGTAGCCCTTATCAAGACCCCTTAGCTCGCGGGGCGGTATGGGGTTTATCTCTTAGCCATACCAAGGCACATGTGCTGCGAGCGATGTATGAAGGGACGGCTTATGGAACCTTTCATATTCTTGAAGTATTAGCCCAAGACGGTTTTGATGCTCAGGAAATGTATGCCAGCGGTGGCGGAGCCCGAAGTAAAATTTGGTTACAGATACATGCCGACGTAACCAATATCCCGATATATTTAACCACAGTTGAAGAAGCCAGTACCTTGGGGACGGCTATTTACGCTGCAGTTGGAGCTGGTTTTTATAATACCATTCCCGATGCGACCTTGAAAATGGTACAAATCTCCGGACAGATTTACCCTAATAAGGAAAACCATGAAATCTATCGGTTTTACTATGATAAATATATTAAGAGTTATTTCTCGATGAAAGATTTGATGCACGAAATTTCTACTCGTGTCAACCGCAATCAAAATTCCGCCCGGTCTCATTAAATTTCCGGGCGGAATTTTACCTTTTTTTAATAAAGCACCAGGTAGTTTTACCTCATTCCTTAAGGATAAAAATCTCTAATTGGGAACACTTAATTGGTATTCCTCTATTTCCCATCACTACTTTAATGTCGGAAGTGACGAATTCCAGTAAAGATCATACCAATACCTAAACGATTACAGGCATCGATTGAATCCTGATCGTGAATTGACCCACCAGGTTGAATAATCGCTTTTATCCCATGCTTGGCGGCAGCTTCGACTACGTCTGGGAAGGGGAAAAAGGCATCAGAGGCCAAAACCGATCCAACTTCTTTTCCTTCCGCTTTTATGCAGGCAATTTTTAGAGAATCAATCCGACTCATTTGGCCAGCACCGATTCCTACGGTTTGTAATCCTTTAGTAAGAATGATAGCATTGGACTTGACATGTTTGGCTACTATCCATCCAAACAAAAGGCTTTCTCGTTCCTGATCGCTGGGGGAAAGGTTGGTTACGGTTTTTAATTGATTGGGATCATAGCTAAGCCGGTCAGGATTCTGAATGAGATATCCGCCATCCAATTTTTTGATATCATATTCAGCTGGAACGCTTAAAGGAGCTTTTAAAATTCTCAAGTTTTTCTTTGCTTCAAAAATTTTTAGTGCATCAGGATGAAAGTCTGGAGCAATAACCACCTCGATAAATAAGGTCTTAAAAACCATTGCCGTCTCGGGATCGACGGTTCGGTTAAAGGCAATGATTCCACCAAAAGCTGATGCTGGGTCACACTCCAAGGCTTTCGCAGCCGACTGAGCGAGTATCGGATCGTTTGCTACTCCACAGGGATTATTATGTTTCACAATAACCGTAGTCGGTTGGTTGAATTCCCGAACCAAAGAATAGGCTGCCTGGGTATCATAGAGATTATTAAACGACAATTCTTTTCCGCCAAATTGCTGATAGGCATTCATGAAGCCTTGACGATCAAGAGAAAGGTCTTCATACAATGCGGCTTTTTGATGAGGATTCTCTCCATAACGAAGGGAGCTTCTTTTCTTCATTATAATCGATAAGTAGGAAGGAAATTCATCGGTTTGATTATCCATTAGTTGAGATAGGTAATTGGCGATATGAGAGTCATATTCCGAGCTTTTTAAGAAAGCTTGAATGGCATATTGTCCAGACAAGTGGGAAGGGAAGTGCCCATGGTTTTTTTCCAATTCTTCTATCAATGAAGGATATTGCGAAGGAGAGGATAAAATAACAACATGTTTGAAATTTTTTGCCGCAGCCCGGAGGAGGGTAATTCCGCCAATATCGATTTCCTCAACTACCTTTTCCAAAGAAGTTTCTCCTGAATCTATCATTTTTTCAAAAGGATATAGGTTGCAAACGACACAATCAATCGGGTTAATATTGTGGGTATTGAGGTCAATTATGTCTCCCTCCAGATCGCGACGTGCTAAAATTCCGCCTTCGATAATAGGATGGAGAGTTTTTACCCGACCCCCCAAGATTTCTGGGAAACCAGTTACTTCCGAAACCTCTTTGACTGGATAACCTAATTCACGAATGAATTTTGCAGTTCCACCGGTAGCAATCATGGAAATATTGTGTTTCGAAAAGTAAGTGGCTAAATCTGCCAAACCGGTCTTGTCAGAAACACTTACTAACGCCGTCTTAATCGGTATCATGTTGTTACCTCCATTTTTAGAAAGTATATCGAAAAAACCGTTTATTTGGGTTTTTCAATTCACCATTTTAATCAGTTTATTGGTTATTATAATGTTTTCATTTAAAAAGAGAAATTATTCTTAAAAGGAGTTTAATTTTCAATTCCATTTATATTGTAAATGCGGTGAGAGGTGAGTTGTCATTAGTGAATGGAAAAGTATTCACCCTCATCCTCACCTTCTCCCATCAAGTGAGAAGGAACTTTTAGTCGTCATTGCGAGACCTCGCTATTTGAGGTTGTGGCAATCTCATGAGTTATCTTTTATTATTTGTAGGATTGAGAAATTATGGAATTGTGGAATTGGAATGAATGGAATTCTTATAATGTCAGGTAAAAAACCATGGATTCTTCAGAATGAANNATTCTTCAGAATGAAAGAATTGCTAAATGAGATTGCCACGTCGTTCAACTAAAGAAGGTTGGGACTTTTTGCCATGAAGAATTGGATAGGTATTTTTTTATGATGACTTTCCATGGTAATCCTTAATTCAAATTAAAACCATGAATTTCTTTGAAAAACTGGACGTTCAGGGTTATCTTGAGTAATATTATATATATTTTACAACCGGTTTTGGAATGAGGTGTGAGGGAAAAATGATGAGTTCTCGTATTTTAATTGTTGGTAGCTTAAATATCGATATGATTCTGAAAATTGATCGAATGCCTGAGACTGGGGAAAATCTCTTTGCCCGTCAATTTACCATGCTACCCGGAGGAAAAGGAAATAACCAGGCTATCGCTTGTGCACGCTTGGGGCTCATGGTGTATATGGTTGGTAAAGTCGGAGATGATGATTTTGGAGCACGCCTTCGCTTAAATTTGGAGCAGGAAAATGTTGATTTTAATTTTGTCACCAAACAAGCTTTAACTCATACAGGGTTGGCTTTTATTTTTATCGATACTCTGGGAGAAAACCGAATTTTAGTTGCGCCCGGAGCAAACATGAAGCTTTCGGTTGATGATTTAGAAAATGCCTCCCAACTTTTTAAAACTTGTGATTATCTCATACTTCAACTGGAAGTTCCCCATAGCGTGGTAAAGAGTGCGATTCAAAAAGCTCACGAAAACAATGTAAAAGTTATTCTCAATCCAGCACCGGCTCAGCCTTTTCCGATTGAAATCCTGACCGAAAATGATGTTATGACCCCCAATCAATATGAAGCTGAAGTATTGAGCGGAGTAAAGATACGAAGCATAGAAGATGCCGTCCAAGCCTTGAAGGCTTTGGATCAACGATGTCCGTCTCGTAAGGTAATTACTTTAGGAGAAAAAGGAGCATTGGCCAGTGATTCTGGAAACCGATGCATCCATCTGGTTCCCAGAAAAATTGACGTTCAGGATACCACCGCCGCCGGTGATGCTTTTAATGCTGGTTTGGCTTATGGATTATCCAAAGGAATGGATTGGATAACGACTCTTCAACTGGCAAATAATGCCGGTGCTATTGCCTGTACCCGAATTGGTGCTCAGAGCGCTCTCCCTTATTTACGGGATATAGATAGTTTCTATTCGACTCAGGGCACTGGTGAAATTCGATACTTCGATGTTTAATTTAACCTTTGATGAAAATATTCAAATTTTTATACGATTGATTCTGGCTTTTTTGGCTGGTGGCCTTATTGGTTATCAGCGTGAAAAAGCTGAAAAACCAGCCGGTTTACGTACTCATATATTGGTTTGTATCGGTTCAGCGTTAATAACTTTAGTATCGATTTATGGCTTTGGGAAAATGGGTTCAGATCCTTCCCGCATCGTGGCACAAATTGTCAGTGGAATTGGATTTCTTGGAGCAGGGACGATTTTCCGTTTTGGAACTTCGGTAAAAGGGTTAACAACTGCTGCCAGCTTATGGGCGATCTGTGGAGTTGGTATTGCTATTGGAGTTGGCCTTTATTTTGCTGCTCTATTATCAGTTTTATTTATTATGGCAGTATTGGCTTTATTAGAACTCTTTGAACAGCGATTAAGGACCAGGGGAGTCCATTTGATCCAAGTTCTGATATCAGATATTCCGGGGACAATTGGAAAAATTGGGGAAAAATTAGGAGAAATGGAAGTGAATATAAAAAATATAAAAATGCTTCGAGAAGGAAAAAGTTTGATGCGATGCTACCTCTGGTTAGACCTCCCCGCCCATCTTTCCTTAACGATGGTTTTAAGCATGCTTCAGGAATTAGATACCGTTCAAGAAGTTGAAGTTGATTAAAGTTTTTTATTGAAATAAAGATAAACTGAGGAACAAGAAGGAAAATTAAAGAAAAAATGGAAAAAATTACTTTACCTAAAGGAACAAAAGATATCGGAGATCCCGAAATTTTTATTTGGTATCATGTCGAAAATATTGTCAGGCTAGAGGCCGCCCATTACCATTATATCGAATTAAGAACACCTCTTTTTGAACATACTGAGCTTTTTGCTCGAGGAGTTGGAGAGGAAACCGACATTGTTCAAAAAGAGATGTACACCTTTCTTGATAAAGGAGGCCGCAGTGTAACCCTCCGACCGGAAGGAACGGCACCGGTAATGAGGTCCTATCTCGAACAGAGCTTCCATATTCACAATCCTCGGATGAAATATTTTTATATGGGACCTATGTTCCGTTATGAACGACCCCAAGCCGGTCGAATGCGGCAGTTCCACCAATTTGGCTTTGAGGCGATCGGATTTCAAAGTCCAGCAGCCGATGCGGAGATTATTCTTTTGGCCGATCGGATATATAAAAAAATTGGATTAAAAAATATCCGATTAGAAATCAATAGTTTGGGATGTAGAAAATGTAAGCCGCAATATCTCGAAACTTTAAAAAATTATTTGCGAAATCAAGCAGCTCAATTCTGCAAAAATTGTTCCAATCGGATTGAGACCAATCCCCTCCGAGTGCTGGATTGTAAAAATGAATCTTGTCAGAATATACTTCATAATGAAAGTTTCCCGATTATACAAAATTTTCTCTGTGATGAGTGTCGCACTCATCAAAACCACTTGATCGGAATTCTCGAGAGCGCTCAAATCCACCCGGTTATTAATCCTTATTTGGTAAGAGGTCTTGATTATTATATTAAAACCACCTTTGAAATGAAGACCGAAGAATTGGGAGCCCAAAATGCTATTGGAGGCGGAGGCCGATACGATAACTTATCCGATGCTTTAGGAGTAAAAGGCATCCCTGGGGTCGGTTTTGCTGCTGGGATGGAACGAATTATTCTCCTTTTGCAAAAACAGAGCGAGTCAAAAGCATTTTTCCAGAAGCCATTTATTTATTTATCTCCTCTTGATCAACAGGGAGAAAATGTTTTATTAAAGCTTTCGATCGTTCTTGACGAGAAATCAATTCCCTTTTATTTAGATTTTTCAGATAAATCTCTTAAATACCATTTTAAAAATGCTCAGCGAATGGATGCTTCTTTTATTATTATTGCTGGAGAGAATGAGCACCAGACGAAGACTTATACCTTAAAAAATTTGCTATCTGGGGAACAAAAAGTAGTTTCTCAAAAGACTCTAATTGGTGATTTGCTGGAGGCATACCAAAATGTTAAGAACACATAATTGTGGGGCATTACGTAAGGAAGATATTGGGGAAGAAGTTCTTCTGGCTGGATGGGTTAACCGCCGTCGGGACCACGGTGGGGTTATCTTTATAGACCTTCGGGACCGGTGGGGTTTGACTCAACTGGTTATTAATTCCAATCAACCAGAGATTTACCAAAGTGCCAATGCTGTAAAAAGTGAGTTTGTTCTCCAAGTAAAAGGAATAGTTCGAGCTCGGCCTGAAGGTTTGGCAAATCTGAAGTTACCCACCGGAGAAATTGAAGTAGCCGTTTCTGAAGTTAAAATTCTTTCCGAATCGAAACCTCTTCCTTTTGAAATTGAAGAGAAAAATGAAACCGATGAAAGTTTAAGGCTGCACTATCGATATTTAGATCTTCGTAGGACAAGAATGCAAAAAAATCTGATCCTTCGCCATCAGGTTTGTCAATCAGTCCGCCGCTATCTTTCTGAACGGCAGTTTATTGAAGTCGAGACCCCATTCTTAACCAAGAGCACTCCTGAGGGAGCTCGTGATTTTTTGGTACCCAGTCGTTTGAGTGAAGGAAACTTTTATGCGCTTCCCCAATCACCGCAACTTTTTAAACAAATTTTAATGATAGCTGGTTATGATCGGTATTTTCAAATTGCTAAATGCTTCCGCGATGAAGACCTTCGTGCTGATCGGCAGCCAGAGTTTTCTCAGGTGGACATAGAAATGTCCTTCGTTGAGCGGGAAGATATTTTTGAGTTAATTGAAACCATGATGAAAAAGCTATTTTATGAAGTGTTAGGAATACAATTAGAAACCCCCTTTCCCCGAATGAGCTATGATGAAGCGATGAATTGTTATGGTTGCGATAAACCAGACCTTAGGATTTCCTGTACCATTGATGATCTTTCGTTGCTGTTGGAAGATAAAATTGAAGTTGGATCAAAAAGTGATTCCTGGAATGGGTTGTTTCTTCAGGAATGGAAAGGTTTCTCTCGAAAAAAAGCTGACCTTCTCTCTCAAATGGCTAAAAACGCCGGAGTTTCTCTCTCCTATATAAAGTTCGCTAAAGAAGAAGGGACCTCACCTTTAAAAAATAAAATTTCTGAGCAAGCCTGGAGCAAAATTATTGAGAAATATCCATTTCAAGAAGACTCGCTTTTGCTCATGGCCTGGGGTGAACGACCAAAGGTTCTTACTTTTTTGGGCAACCTGCGAATAAATTTGGGTGAAGAACTCAACCTCATACAAAATCAATTTAAGTTTTGTTGGATCCTTGATTTTCCGCTTTTTGAATGGAATGCTGAAGAAAACCGATGGGATTCGATGCATCATCCTTTTACAGCTCCTCGTTTGGACCAGTTAGATCAATTAAATATCGATCCCAGCCAGGTAAAAGCTCAAGCCTATGATATTGTTCTCAATGGTTTTGAAATAGGTGGAGGAAGTATCAGAATCCACCGGTCCGATTTGCAGGAGAAAATATTTCAATTGCTCAACTTAAGTGAGGGAGAAATTCAGCAGAAATTCGGTTATTTTATTGAAGCCCTCCAATATGGTTGTCCCCCTCATGGAGGCATAGCTTTGGGATTGGATCGTATAATGATGCTCATGAGTGGTGAAAGTTCCATTCGTGAAACTATGGCGTTTCCCAAAACCCAGAAGGGGACCTGTCTTATGTCGGGTGCTCCATCGCCGGTTTCCAATGACCAGCTTATGGTATTAGGAATACAATTGAGGGAAAAGAAAGAGTCTAAGGCAATAAAGGAAGATTCATAATACGGAATTCAATTTGAAATGCTATACAGGTTATGTTATTATTTAGCAAAAAGGTGATTTGGGTTTGTAGCCCTGCTATGCAGGTGATGCCATAGTTGGCTTTGACCCAACATCCTTTCCCTGGGAGTCAATCTTCCAGCAAATTGTGGTTTGCTGGAGAGGGCACCCACTATTTTTGAGGGCAAGGATCAAAGCAAATGGCACACCACAATGTGGGGCTATAATTCGTGATAGAAGGAAACCCGGAGGAAGGAGTGTTTCACTGTGGAAGAAAACAAAAACCTTGAGATGCTGCACGAGGACATCGAAAACATCCGGCCAATCAGACCCGGTGAGCTGATTAAGGGAAAGGTTATCAAAAAGGGAGAAGAGGGTTATTTTGTCAATATTAATTATAAGGCAGAAGGGATTCTTCCTTTTAAAGAAAAGCTCACTGATGGTGAAGGGGAAATCCTTAACGACACCGAAGAAGGAGAAGAAATCTGGGTAGTCGTCAACCGGTTTGATGATCAAGGCTATGTTTGGTTGTCTCGTGAAAAAGCCCGATATCGAGGGGCTTGGATTGACATTGAAGAGAGCATGAATAGCGGGAAACCCCTAATAGCAAAAGTACTGAAAAAGGTAAAAGGGGGGTTAACCGTTAATATTGGTGTGAATGCCTTCCTTCCTGCGTCCTGTGTTGATAAGGTTCCTCAAAATTTAGATGAATATCTTGATAAAACTTTAACAGTAAAAGTGATTGAGGCCGATCGAAGAACTCGGAATGTAGTAGTATCGCATAAGGTCATCCTTGAAGAAGAGGATTTAAAAAAGAAACAAGAAACCATTGCTACCCTTGAAATTGGTCAAATCAGGAAAGGGATTGTTAAAAATATTACCAGTTTTGGAGCTTTTATTGATTTAGGTGGCATCGATGGATTGTTGCATATTTCAGAGATATCCTGGGGAAGAATCGGTAAGTTAGAAGATATATTCAACAAAGGTGATGAAATAGATATTCGGGTGATAGGCTGGGACCCGGTTAAGGAAGAAATATCCTTAAGCATGAAGCGCCTTAAACCTGATCCATGGGAAAACATTGAAGAAAAAATAAAAGTCGGAGATGTCGTCCAAGGCAAAGTCATATCCATAAAAGATTTTGGAGTATTCGTCGAAACTGAAGAGGGAGTTGAGGGTCTGGTTCATATTTCTGATATATCCTGGGGATATGTTAAACATCCGCAAGAAGCAGTTAAAATAGGGGATATGGTTGATGCTCGAATTCTCGATATTGATAAAGAAAAAAAACGTTTATCACTTGGTTTAAAACAAATCCATCCCGACCCGTGGCTTTCAGTCGGTGAAAATTATCCGGTTGATAGTGTAGCTCGAGTGCGGGTAGAACGGATCAACCCCAAGGGTGCCATTGTNNATTGTTGAAATTGAAGATGGTGTTGAAGGAAAGATACCCATCGAAGAACTATCCTGGAAACGTGTGAATCGAGTAAGCGAAATTTTACGCCGGAATCAGTTAATTGATGCCCGTATAGTCGACGTTGATCCTGAGAACCGTCAAATTACTTTAAGCCTAAAGCAGATGAAAGAAAATCCTTGGGAGCAGGCCCAAAACCTTTGGAAGGTTGGAGATACAGTTGATGGGAATGTTCAAAGGCTAATGAATTTTGGAGCCTTTACTGAACTGATACCCGAAGTTGAAGCCCTCCTTCCTCTTTCGGAATTAGATTGGGAGCCGGTTAAACATCCTGGTCAGTTACTTAAAAAAAGTCAGACACTGCCAGTTAAAATTATTGAGTTTCAACCAGAAGAGCAAAGGATTGTAGTAAGCCGGAAGGCAATCCTTCCTGATCCTTGGTTCGAAATAAAAAATAAATACCCAGTAGGAAGTATTCATACCGGAAAAGTTGTCAGAATTGTGGATTTTGGAGCTTTTATTGAATTGGAAAAGGGATGGGATGGTTTAGTTCACATTTCAGAGATATCTGATAAACGAATTTCCTCTCCCTCAGAAGTAATCGAAGAGAATCAAGAAGTCAATGTAAAGATTATTAAACTGGATGACCAGGAGAGAAAAATTGGTCTGAGCATTAAGCAAACTCTCCCTCGTGATGAAGAAAAAGAACGAACAAAAGAAAGGGAAAAACCCAAAAAAGAACAACCAATAACTCAAACCAATGGTAGAACTACTTTGGGCGATGTTTTTGGAGATACTTTTAATAATCTTCTCAATAATATGAAAAATAATTCATGATAGAAGTTGTTGATGTTGTTTTTGAGAAGCGGATCCAGAATGTCATAAATGAAATAAAAGATATTGCAGAAGGTTTTGAAAGAGTCGTAGTGGCCTTTTCTGGAGGAGTCGACAGTACGGTTGCACTTTTTCTTTCGATATATGCTTTGGGGAGAGAAAAAGTGCAAGCATGTACCGTTGACTGGGAAGAGTATTTTCCCTATCATGCCCGAGAGAATATTGACTTTCTTATATCCTGTTTTCATGTCCCGCATTTGTATCTTCCTGGAAGAAATATCATTGAAGAGGTTGTAAGCCGTGGACCTGCTTGTAATCTCTGCACCAGAAAAGCCAAATTAGATAATCTTCAAAAGAATTTTGGGGAAAAAACACTGATAATCGGTGGTGCTAATCAGAGTGATAGTTGGGGAATCCGCGGTCTTAAGCTGATACGAAATACCTATTCGCCTCTTTTTGACTTCTCCAAGCAAGAAATTTTTCAGATTTGCCAGATTATGAATATTCCCGTCCGACGAATAGGCGAAAATAGTGTCCGAGAAGGTTGCGTATTAAAACATCTCTATAAACCGCTGGCAGCAAAAGTTCATGGACAGGCGGTGGTAAAAGCCAACCAGGTTTTATTGCAAACCCTCCATCAAGAGGGATTTAAAAGCGAGATAGCTAATGTTAAAATTGTCGGACCTTTACAGAAGAATCAGGCACTGATTAATCTTCGACCGTTTCCCAATCCAAAGCTGAAATCGATTATTTCTCAAAGAATGACCGATTTCGAAGAAATCGATACCATAACCTGGGTTGATCGTCCTCTTACCTTAGTAATACGTGCCAATCCTGGCCTTTACCGCAATTTCGATTCCCGGTATTGGATTGAAAATGGTAAAATTCAACCAGACTTTGTTCAGCCAGTTTCATTTCAATGGATGCCATCAACCAATCGAAGACTTCGGACCTTTCAGGTTGTCGATTTTTGGATATAATTATGAGCAAATGAAAAGCATGATGGTGATTGAAAAGGAGAGAAGTGACGTACAATGACCAGTTCTGAGTTGAGGCAAAAATTCCTGGATTTTTTTGAAAAAAGAGGACACAAGATACTTCCCAGTGCTTCGTTGATACCAAACGATCCAACTCTGCTTTTAACCATTGCTGGTATGGTGCCTTTTAAACCAATTTTCTTAAACAAAATCCAGCCTAATTTTAAGCGGGTTGTCAGTGTCCAAAAATGTGTTCGGGTTAATGACCTGGGAAATGTTGGTCATACAGCCCGCCATCATACTTTTTTTGAAATGTTAGGAAATTTTTCTTTTGGTGATTATTTTAAAAAAGAAGCCTGTCTATGGGGATGGGAATTTCTCACTCAGACGATCGGTTTTTCTCCTGATAGAATGTGGGTTTCAGTTCATCGTAAAGACCAAGAAGCTTTCGAAGTTTGGAAGAATTGTGTTGGTGTCCCACCGGAAAGAATTGTTTTCTTAGGTGATGAAGATAACTTCTGGGCTTCAGGACCGATTGGTCCCTGTGGGTATTGCTCAGAAATTTATTATGATCGTGGGGAAGTAAAGGGTTGTGGTCAGTCCACCTGTGCCCCGGGGTGTAATTGTGATAGATATCTTGAAGTATGGAATCTGGTTTTTATGGAATTTGATCGAAAAGCCGATGGAACTCTTGAGGAACTTCCTAAAAAAAATATTGATACCGGTATGGGATTGGAGCGTTTAGCCTCGGTTGTTCAGGAAACTGATACTGACTATGAAACCGATCTCTTTTTCCCCATAATTCAAGGTTTGGAGAAAATATCAGGCAATGATTACTTGATACCAGCCTTAAAACCCCCTTTCCGGATTATTGCCGATCATATTCGTGCCATTGTTTTTCTTATTACCGATGGAATCTATCCTTCAAATGAGGGAAGAGGCTATATTTTAAGGCGCTTGATCCGTCGCGCCTATCGATATGGAGGAAAAATAGGAATCCATCAGCCTTTTCTCCATGAGTTACTATTTACTGTCATTGATGGAATGAGTAACGCTTATCCAGAACTATTCATGCGAAAAGATATTATTTCAAAAATTGTATTTCAAGAAGAATCCCGCTTTCAGGGAACCCTGCAAAGTGGAGAAGCCTTTTTAAGTCAATTAATTGAACAAACCAAAAATAATAAAAAACAACAGCTTTCTGGAAAGGATATTTTCATGCTCTATGATACTTATGGATTTCCGTCAGATGTAGCTGAAGATATTCTTCAAGAAGAGGGTTTGCAATTTGATAAAACAGAATTTGAAAATCAAATGGAACAGCAAAAAAATAGAGCACGTAAAGCACGCGGTGAAAAAGATCGGCTTATAAGGAGCCAAAAGGAAGTCGAGGAGCTATTTACCGGTATTTACAGTCGCTTTGTAGGATACAATCAATCTATGGTCAATACCGATATGGTAGCTCTGTCCGATGGAGAGGACCGTATCAGCCGAGCGGAAACTGGCCAGAAGGTAATCGTCGCCTTGAAAGAATCACCCTTTTATCCGGAAAAAGGAGGGCAAGAGTTTGATACCGGCTGGATAGAATCCGAACAAGGAAGGGTTCAGGTCGAGAAGGTCTACTCTGAATTTTTAATCGAGGGTACAGTAGTCAGTGGACAAATCAAAGAAAATGATCGAGTTTGGGCAAAAATTGATACCCAACGTCGCCGACTCATTGAAATTCATCACACGACCACTCACTTGCTTCATCGAGCACTGCGGGAAATCTTGGGTTCACAAGTAAAACAAGCTGGATCCTGGGTAGGAGAAAGTGGACTTCGCTTTGATTTTACCCATTTTTCTGCTTTGTCTGAGGATGAAATCGACGCTGTAGAAGAGATTGTAAATCAAAAGATTTTTGAGGACTTACCGGTGGTGATAAGTTATTCAAGCCTGGATGAAGCTCAGAGAGCAGGTGTTATTGCATTGTTTGAAGAGAAATATCAATCACTAGTTCGGATTGTCCGAGTGGGTGATTACACTGCCGAGCTTTGTGGAGGAACCCATTTACGGCGAACCAGTGAGGCTGGTCTTTTTAAAATTATTACCGAATCCAGCATAGGATCGGGTTTAAGAAGAGTAGAAGCAGTAGCTGGATCAGTTGCTTATAAATATCTTCAGGACTATTTCCACCTGGGACGTGATATTAAAAAAATTTTTGGATCGGATCATTATCAGATATTACCAGCTATTAATAATTTAATCGAGAATAATAAACATTATAAAGAAGAACTCCAACGGACCTTTCAATCTCATGCACGTCAGGCAATTCTTGATGCTCTCCAAGTTGCTGGAAGCAACAACCCGCCAATTTACCTGACTCATCTTTTTGTTGAAAATCCACCGGAGATAGACTATTTAAAAGAGATGGTTGATGAATTACGTACTCGCCTGAGCCAGGGAATAGTAGTCTTGGGGATTAAAAAAGATGAAGCAATTTCTGGTGTTTTAGCTGAAATAAATCTCCCCCAGCCAATCGATTTGAATCGTTTGGTTCGTGAAATAACCAAGAAAATTGGTGGTGGTGGAGGAGGGAGGCCGTCTTTGGTTCAATTTGGTGGTATCCCCTTTGGCTCTTGGGAAAAATTTGTAGAAGAAATCAAGAAAATGACCAATCAAATCTCTTGATATTGAAGAAGAAGAGGGAAAAGATAAGCTTTTTATATTATAAATTCAGTAAAACTTGATTTATCAATATCAAAAACTCAAAGGAATTTGTTGGTGAAAAAAATATTAGCGGTCGATTTAGGAGAAAAGAGAATCGGGTTTTCTTACAATCGTGGGACAAGCTTTGCTTCACCTTTGAAGGTGATTTCCAGTGAGAACCTAAAAAAAAATGTTGAGAATATAATCGAAGTGGCCCAACAAGTTCAAGCTGAAGTCATTGTTTTGGGTTTGCCTTTGCGACTAAATAATTCAGTAAAAAGCGAAGCGCAAAAAATTATCGAGTTTCGTGAGTTATTAATTAAGCGTTTTCCCGGTGAAGTGGTACTTTTTGACGAGAGGTTAACGACCAAAGAAGCAGAGAAAAGATTGCTGGAAGCTGATGTAAGTCGGAAAAAAAGGAAAATGGTTATCGATCAGTTAGCGGCAACCATAATTCTCCAAACCTATATTGATTCTACTCAAATATGAAAAAATATCATTTCGGATTAATCGTTGTTACTTATTTATTTTGTTTTATTCTTTATATATCATTTTATTATTCTCCAGGATTAAGTGGTGTTTCTCAAACCATGGTTATCCAATCCGGAATGACCAATCGAGTGATTGCCCAAGATTTTAAGAAGAACGATCTCATATCTTCTCCAGCTCTTTTTTTGGCTTTTACATTTTTAAGCGATCAAAGTCGATTGATTGCTGGGAATTATCAGTTTCGATCAGGAGAAACCATTTCCCAAATTGTGAGCAGAATTGCTCAAGGTCGTTCTTATCAAGTCAAAGTAACCTTTCCTGAGGGTTCAACAGTTAAACAAATGGCTGAGTGGCTTGATCAAGCTGGAATTTGTCGACAGGAGGATTATTTAAGTTATACTCAACAACCGACAATTTTTCAAAAACCATGGTTATCCGAAGCAAAAAATTTAGAAGGTTATTTGTTTCCCGATACTTATTATTTATCACCAGGCACCAATCCCAAGCAGGTCATTGAAATCCAATTAAAACGATTTGAGGAAGTTTATCCCGGAAGTCTCTTGGAGGAAAGTTTTACCGAGATGAGCCAAAAAGTAATATTAGCTTCAATAGTCGAGAGAGAAGCACAGTTAATAAATGAAAAACCTATAGTCGCTTCAGTTTTTTTAAATCGCTTGAAATCGAATATGAAATTAGAGTCGTGTGCAACGGTCATTTATGCCTGGAATCAGGAAAAGGGAGTGCAGCTCTCATCATTGAGCTTGGAAGATTTAACCATACCATCTCCTTACAATACCTACCTTCACAAAGGGCTTCCTCCAACTCCGATTTGTAATCCTAGTCTTGATTCTTTAGAAGCAGTAGTANNTTATTTTTTTGTACTGGGAGAAAATGGATCGCACAATTTTTCCAAAACCTTTGATGAACACCTAAAAAACAAACAGAAGAGTACAATCCAATGAAGCAGTTGTTAAGGAAATTTTATCCATCACTTTATGTTGATGAAATATCTGAGATCCCACTGGATTTGTTAAAGAAAAGAGGGATACAGGGTTTGATTATCGATCTCGATAACACTATCGCACCATGGGACCAGCCAACTGTTACTCAGTCGGCAGAAAGGTGGCTGAAAAAAGCTAAAAATGATGGATTTAAAATATTTCTGGTGTCCAACTCCACAACTTCAAGAGTCAATTACTTCATGGAATCCTTGGGTATCCCTGGGATATCTATGGCCCAAAAGCCGCGACGCGGTTCCTTTCGTAAGGCTCTGGAATCGATGGACTTGAATTACAATCAGGTTACTGTGATTGGTGATCAAATATTTACCGATGTTTTAGGAGGGAATCGATTAAATCTCCATACTATTTTAGTCAATCCCATTAACCGAAAAGAATTCTTTTTTACCCGCCTGGTACGATTGGTGGAAAAATTTGTTATGAAAAGGTTTCTTCAATGGTTCAACAAAACCGAATAACCGCTCGAACCAACTTGTTAGGACTCATTGGACATCCAGTGGATCATTCACTGTCACCAGTATTTCAAAATGCAGCGCTCAACGCTTTAAACCTCGACTACGTCTATTTAGCTTTCGATATTTCCACTGGGGACCTTATGGACGCTGTTCGGACGCTTCGAACTTGGCGATTGAAGGGAATAAACGTTACAGTTCCACACAAGGAAAAAATTATTCAATGGTTGGATAGATTGGATGATACTGCCTTACTATTGGGAGCAGTGAATGTTGTGGTTGTAAAAGATGAAGAGTTAGTTGGTTATAATACTGATGGGATTGGTTTCGCTAAAGCTCTGGATTTTAATCAGATTAACCTTAATGGTAAACAGGTTGCTCTTTTGGGAGCTGGAGGAGCTGCTCGAGCTGTTTTATCGGTGCTCATTGAAAGAGGAGTTCGTAAGGTTATAGTGTTTAATCGTTCGTTCGAGAGGTCTTTACAATTTCAGCAGTGGGCAAAAAATTCATTCACCACGGTAATAGAAATTGATAACTGGGAGAGCTTTATAAATGGTCAATCTTCTTTTTTGAGCCAGGTTGATGTTTTGATTAATGCTACTAGTTTGGGACTTAGCCAGGAAATCATTGAAGTTCCATGGAACGGTATTGATAACTGTGAATTGGTAATTGATGTAGTCTATAATCGTGAAGAAACTCCTCTGGTAAGAGAAGCACGAAAAAAGGGGAAAAAAGCTTTTGATGGAAAGATGATGTTACTTTTTCAGGGAGCGGAGAGTTTTCGTTTGTTTACTGGCTTTGAAGCCCCCATTGGAGTAATGGAAAAAGCCTTGAATGAGGCATTGAGGTAAGTATCTTGCTGACTTTCTGTCATTCTGAAGAGTCCGGTGTTTCTATCGGATGACGTAGCAATCTCATCCGGCTTCACCGTCATTCTGAGGAGTCTGGTGTTTTTTTCTGGACGACGTGAGAATCTCATCGGTTAAAGTATTTGAAATGTAAAAAACCTAAAAGAAGAAATCCTCACGGATTCTTAATACCAATCCTCAGGATGACAGTGTTGAGATATTCGTGGTAAATTATATATTGCGAGTAGACGTTCATGCTGCATAGTATCACCAGATGATAATAATATCCAAGATTCGACATGCCATGGCATGTCGCTACGTTAATTAAAGAACGGGCACAATACTACATTGTGCCTCTATAATTTTGTATTCTTTTATAAGGGCTTGATTTATCAAGTCCGTGAGTTTTTGAATCAGTTTAAACTACATATCGAGTGTTTTTTTTCTAATCAGGGTTCACACCTCGCTGATTAAGGTGTTTTCAGGATTAAATAAGTTGCCAATAAGTATTGATTTAGGAGAAATGCTTTATGGAAATGAGCACACTCAATTCAAAAAAATTAGGTGAGATACTGGTTGCCAAGCGTTTTATTACCTTTGATCAGCTTATGAAAGCAATAGAAATTCAGAAAAAAACCGGTGAAAAATTAGGTGAAATATTACGAAGAGAAGGCTTCGTGAAGGAAAAAGAACTCTTTCAGGCTCTTGCAGAGCAGATGGGCACTTTATATATTGACCTCGATAATTATGTCGTTGATCCCAACGCAGTGACTCGTCTTCCCGAAAAATTTTGTCGGCAAAATCATTGTGTTACAGTGAATGAAGAAGCCAGTTTTATAGTTTTGGCCATGGTGAATCCAGTGGATATTGTAACGATTGACCGGGCAAGAATAATGACCAAAAAAGATATTCATCCAGCAATTGCTCCTCCAGATGTGATTGAGAGTATTATAAATTCTTATTATGGAGGCAGTTCTTCGGTTAGCGAGATCCTCAAGGAAGCTGAGGAAGAAGAGGGCATGATCTACCTTGATGAAGCTGAGGAACTAAAAATCGATCAACTCAAGGAGATGGGTGAAGAAGCACCAATTATCCGGGTAGTCAATATGATAATTCTTCAAGCCATTCGAGCGGGTGCTAGTGATATCCACATTGAACCCCATGAAGACCGGGTGAGAATTCGGTATCGAATTGATGGAATCCTTCAAGATTCAACCAGTACCTCCATTAAAATTCATCCTGCTTTAATATCCCGGGTTAAAATTCTTTGTCGTATGAACATCGCTGAAAGACGTCTTCCCCAAGATGGTCGTTTTCAGGTAACTGTAGAAAATCGAACCATAGACTTTCGAGTTTCATCTCTCCCTACTATTTTTGGAGAAAAGATCGTCATGCGAATTCTTGATAAATCAAGTTTACTTTTAAATCTCAAGCGGTTGGGATTTGAGCCTGATGACCTGCAACGTTTTTTTAGGATGATTGAAAGGCCTTATGGAATGGTTCTTCTCACCGGGCCCACCGGCAGCGGAAAGACCACCACTCTTTATTCCGCTCTTAATCACGTTAGTAGTCCGGATTTAAATATTATTACCATTGAAGATCCAGTTGAGTATATTTTAGATGATATCAACCAGATCCAAGTTAAACCAAAAATTGACCTTACTTTTGCTAACTCGCTCCGTTCTATTATGCGACAAGATCCGG
>MTKX01000177.1_pt3 | contig 18381 bp, 16 predicted proteins | sample 1042771 | NCBI WGS metagenome assembly MTKX01 (sample SAMN06212183, study PRJNA360534) | anaerobic digester metagenome | biome: Wastewater treatment plant; material: sludge; isolation source: anaerobic digester fed with sludge from wastewater treatment plant | place: Denmark: WWTP Randers ... | reverse complement strand
GGCGCACACCGTTACCTGCTGAGGATAGAGACATCAAACCAGTCCCTCTACCGGAAGCTGCATCCTGACGATGAGATGCACAGGTACCAGAGAAGACTTGAATGCCTGAAGGCGATTCAGGATACCGGGTACCAGACAGGTACCGGTGTGATGATAGGGCTGCCGTACCAGACTATGGGTGATCTGGCTGATGATATCATCTTCATGCGCGATTTTGACATTGACATGTGCGGGATGGGACCGTATATAGAGCATTCAGACACCCCGCTGGGGGAAAGGGGAACCGACCATCGCCTCCTGAAGGAACGCTTCAACCTCTCTCTCAGGATGATAGCAATACTCAGGATTGTCATGAGGGATATCAATATCGTTGCTTCAACGGCCATGCAGACCATTGATCCGGCAGGCCGTGAAAAGGCTGTTTCCTGCGGAGCCAACGTGGTTATGCCGAACCTCACCCCTGCCAGGTACAGGGAGGGATACCGGATTTATGAGGGCAAGCCGGGCTACAACGAGGTGAATGAATCAAACGTCAGCGGCCTGAACCCCGATCTGATACCCGGAATCACCATCGGGCTGGGGATATGGGGTGACACACCCCATTACGGCAGGAGGCTGGGCAGAAAAAAATGATTATGCTGCAGAACAAGGTTCTGCCATAACAACCAATCCTCTTTTTTCCGAAATTGCTCACACTACTCAAACCTGACATGATGAAAAAAACAGCCCTTTCATCAGTGATCATCCTTGTGTCACTGATCAGTTTCGGCCAGGAGAGGCTCACCCTTGAATACTACATGCCTGCAGGCATGACTTTTGACAGCAGCATCCCGGTGCCGGGGTCCATCGGTCATGAGGTGGGCGAATGGCATGTCACCCATGACAAGCTGGCCGGTTACATGAAGCTTCTTGGCGACCTCTCCGGCAGGGCAGTATGGGAAGATTACGGCAAAAGCTGGGAAGGGAGGCCGCTCGGGCAGCTGATCATCACATCGGAGAAGAACATGGCCCGTCTCGAAGAGATCAGGCTCGAGCACCTGAAACTATCAGATCCTTCAGTCTCAAAGAGTGTCACCACTGCAGACATGCCGCTTATCATCAAGCTTGGTTACGGCGTGCATGGCAACGAGTCAAGCTCATCCAATGCTTCAATACTTACAGCCTACTACCTCGTTGCCGGCAGGGGACCGCAGATAGACGAAATACTTGACAAATGCGTCATACTTATCGATCCGTCACTCAATCCTGACGGTTTGCAGCGTCACTCTGCCTGGGTGAACATGAACCGCGGGATGACGCTCGCAACCGACCCTTCCGGGAGGGAGTTCAATGAGCCATGGCCCGGAGGGCGAACCAACCACTACTGGTTTGACCTGAACCGTGACTACCTGATGCTTCAGCACCCCGAGAGTGTGGGGCGCGTGGAAGCTTTCTACCGCTGGATGCCCAACATAAACACTGACCATCATGAGATGGGTGCCTCAGCCACCTTCTTCTTCCAGCCGGGCGTGCAGTCGCGCAACAACCCGGTGGTCCCGCCTGACAACCAGACACTGACGACCGGGATAGGCAGTTACCATGCAAAGTATCTTGATTCCATCGGAAGCCTCTATTATACCGGCGAGAGCTTTGACGACTATTACCTGGGCAAAGGCTCATCCTACCCTGATGCTCACGGGTCAATAGGTATCCTCTTCGAGCAGGCCGGCACAAAGGGTCACCTGCGCGAAGTACCGGGCGGAGTTCTCTCCTTCCCCTTTGCAATCAGGAACCAGTTTGTAGTATCACTATCCACCATAGAGGCAGGGATGAATATGAGGGTAAAACTGCTTGACATGCAGCGCGAGTTCTATCTCTCGGCTCTCAGGGAGGCTGACGCCTCACCGGTAAAAGGTTACCTGTTCAGTGCCGGTGCCGACCCCGGAGGGTGTGCACGCTTTATAGAAAACCTTCTCAGGCACAGGATCGAGGTTTACAGATGCGGCCGCCAGATAACCAAAAACGGCATCACCTATAGCCCGGAGAACAGTTATTTTGTTCCGGCCAGACAGAAGGAGTACCGTTTTGTCAGGGCGCTGTTTGAAACTGTAAAGACTTTTTCTGACACCGTGTTTTATGACATTTCCACCTGGGTAATGCCGATGGCTTTCAACCTGAGCTATACCCCCCTTGGCAGCGCTGAGACAACAGGCATAGCCGGCGGGAGGGTGACCTCTCCGCCATTCCCTGACGGGGCTGTAAAAGGTACCGAAAAAGATTATGCATGGCTCTTTGAATGGAGTGACACCTATGCCCCCGGGGCACTTTACATGTTACAGAGCGCAGGCTTTACCGCACGGGTGGCCACAGCGCCTTTCACGGCTTTACTGAGTGACGGCAGCAGGAAGCAGTTTGGTTACGGCACCATAATGGTTCATAAGGGAGATAAGCCGGTTTCTGACGGTTCGCTCATGAAGTTCCTCAGCGCAGTGGCGAAGGAGTGCGGCATAACCGTGTACGGCGTCTCCACCGGACTCACCCCCGCTGGCATGGACCTTGGCAGCGGCGGCTTCGCAGTGCTGTCAAGACCTTCGGTGATGCTGGTAATCGATGATGGGACACCTGCCGACGATGCCGGTGAAATCTGGCACCTTCTTGACACACGCTACAGCATGCCTGTGACACTCATCTCCCCGTCAAGAATGGGTACGGCCAACCTTGGCAGGTACAACGTCATCATCATAGCAGGGAATCCGTCAATCTCATCTTTGGCAGTGGACCGCCTGCGCGAATGGAACCGTTCCGGCGGAACCCTGATTGGTTACAGGGGCGGGAACAGATGGCTGGCCGACAACGGCTTTGCCCAGATAACCTACGCAGAAAGTGCTGCCACACCACCTGGTCTCTCTGCAAGGTATGCCGACAGGGGAATGGAGAGGGCGATACATACAGTTCCTGGAACGATCTTCAATGCTGTCATTGACTCTACTCACCCGCTCTGTTACGGATACACCGGCACCCATCTGCCGGTATTCAAAACCGATGCATCAGCGGTGAAGATCACAGGCAGCAGTTATAACACACCGGTGAAATATACAGCTGACCCGCTGCTGAGCGGATACTGCTCAAAAGAAAACCAGGAGCGCATTGCAGGCAGTGCGGTTGTGTCGGTTCATCCGGGACCGGGAAGGGTTATTTCGATATATGACGACACCAACTTCAGGGCCATCTGGTATGGCACCTCGAAACTTTTTGTCAACGCTGTCTTTTTCGGACAGATACTCAGATAGGGACACCGCTCTGTAAAGGAGTCTGCTCTCTCAGGCAGGAAAACATATCCTGCCTATTGCCAGCTCCTCTATTTCGCGAAGCGAGCGCTCAAGGGAAAGAAACTGGTTCCTGTTGCCTGCAAGTTCAAGGATGATCAGTCCGGCCGGTTCCCCGTAGTAAACCTCATTGACACCCAGCCTGGTGCGGATAACACATCCGTAGGTGGTCAGCAGCGCCTGTACCGTGGGGCCAAGATCATTTCTCCCGGGAACCATAATCCCGATAATGGTGGTGCCCTCACACTCCAGGGGAGCATCTGACAGCCCGTGAGAAAATACCATCTCCCTGACAAACAGCCCCTCGATTCCCTTCAGCTTCGCAACCAGATTCCCGCAGTCATCAACATTTCCTGCAAGGTGTATTACCATAAATCCTTCGCGGCTGCACAACTCATCGTTCAGTTCGTGAAACCCGAGCCTGGTGCTTATAACAGAAGAGTGCTCAGAGAGTACCTTCTGAACCAGTCCTGCCTCCTTGATCCTGTCAGTGATCTTTATGCCTATTACTCTGACCATGATAGTGTATTTTAGTAGTAAAGGTCTCTCTCCCCGTTCCTGATACGCTCAATCTTTTTCCTTATGCTCTGCTTCATCCCCTCATCAAGGGTGGCAATGTTCTTTTCGATGGCTTGCCATCCCTTCTCTGCCAGCCCGGGCGAAGCGTAGTCAACAATGTATTCTGAGAGCGTAAGAATGGCATTGGGTGTACAATACCTCTTGATAAAGCCGGGCACCGAGAACTCCATAAAGTGCTCGCCGGTACGGCCCAGGCGATAGCATGCCGTGCAGAACGACGGGATGTAGTCATTGTCTATCAGCTCATTGATAATACTTGCCAGTGATCTGTCATCATTGATCCTGAACTGCTCGCGGTTAAGGTTCTGCTCCTCATTCTTTGAGTCTGAGTAACTGCCCAGTTCAAGCCTGGTTCCTCCGTCTATCTGTGACACCCCGAAAGCCATAGCTTCGGAACGGACTTCAGGAGCCTCCCTGGCAGTTAGTATCAGTCCGGTATAAGGCACTGCAAGCCGGAGAATGGCTATAAGCTTCTTGAAGTCGTCATCACTGGTGAAGTACTTATCGGTGATGTTCAGTGACGAGGCATCCTTTATACGCGGGAAGGAGATGGTATGGGGGCCTACATTATAGCAGGCTTCCAGGTGATTGGTATGCCTTACCAGGCCCATCACCTCGAACCGCCAGTCATAGAGGCCGAACAGGGCGCCTATGCCCACATCGTCAATTCCTGCCTCCTGGGCTCTGTCGAGAGCTGTCAGACGCCATTCATAATCCTTTTTCTTTCCGCCGAGGTGGTACCATTTGTATGCCTCAGGGTCATAGGTCTCCTGGAATATCTGGTATGTACCTATCCCTGCCCGGCCCACAGTGCGGAATCCGTCAATGTCAAGCGGGGCAGCATTGATGTTCACCCTGCGTATCTCACCACGGCCTTTCTTGACTCCGTAAACCAGCCGTACCGTATGTGCAATATACTCCGCGCCATACTCCGGGTGCTCACCGTAAACGAGAATAAGCCTCTTCTGACCGTTATCCTCCAGGGCTTCAACCTCTGCAATGATCTCCGTATCTGTAAGAGTCTTGCGTTTTGCCTCCCTGTTGGAGGTTCTGAAACCACAGTACTGACAGTTGTTGGTGCACTTGTTTCCTATGTAAAGGGGTGCAAACAACACTATCCTGTTGCCATAGACTTTTTTCTTCAGCTCGCGCGCGCCCTCCTTTATCTCCTCCACCAGGTCGCCTTCGGCGTTGATAAGTACAGCTGTCTCAGCCAGGGTGAGACGCTCCTTGGAAAGCGACTTTGCTATCACCTCCCTGACCCTTACGGCATCAGCCTTGTTATTATTTATATGTGCCCACAGCTCTGCCGGATCAATGAACGGCTCCATCCTGCGGTCAGGAATGGTGCATTTTTCAGGATTGAATTTCATTTCTCTTAAATTTTAATTACACCCCCGATCAGAAATTAACTTGTAAAGATACGTAAAAAGGGGGCCAATTGTTCAATCCGGTCAGAAAATTAACTCCTTCATCTCTTCAGTACCTTCAACAAGCGTTCTTGCCGGGTCTGAAGTCAGGCGGCTGGTTTTCCTTGACAAAGTAGGCCACTTTCTCAATGTATGTTATCATGTCAAACTCCTCGAGATAGACGGTGTCAGGTACATTGAGGGGCACTGTTGTGAAGTTCATGATACCCCTGATTCCGTCACTGACCAGCCGTGAGGCTGTGGCTACGGCCTGATCAGCCGGAACGGCCAGCACGGCAACCACGATATCAAGCTCATCCCTCAGCCTCCTGAGCTGACTTATATCGTAGCAACGCACCCCGGCCACCACCCTGTCTGTCTTCCGGGGGTCAACATCAAAGGCGGCCACCACGGTCATGTTAGTCCGCCTGTCCCTGAAATATCCGGCTATGGCCCTTCCCAGGTTGCCCATCCCGACGATGGCCACGTTGAGGCCGTCGGGGGCATCGATTATTGATCCGATAGTATTGATAAGCTCCCTCACATCATAACCCTTCCGCATCACGCTGCCGTATCCGATAAGCATGAGATCGCGCCTGACCTGCACAGCGGTGATGTGGAGCATCGCGGCAAGCTCATGCGAAAAAATATAATCTTTGTTTGCAGCCAGTACGGAGGCAAGCGCTCTCCTGTACTGACTTAAACGTTCAACGGTCTTTCCTGGAAGTGCTTTCATATACATGTTATTGATTTTGAAACCTGTGATCCGGGAATTATTGCCGTGAAGGCTGATCCCCTGCCAGCCGGAATGAACCTGAAACTATCATGGGAGATGGCCAGACTGTGTATCCTGGTTGTGAACATCCTGAGGAAACTGCCGGTACGTACAATAGCGCTCCCGGTGAAGTAACCCTCCTCCTGTACGGCCTGAATGACGGGTATAAGATCTGCCGCCGTACTATGCCGATCTGTCCACCAGCCCCGGATATCCTTAATAACGGGTATAAGATCCTCATGACTTCCCGCCCCGTAACGGCTCAGAACAACATCTATCTTGCTCGCTTTGAACACAATCTGACTATTCAGACAAATACAAAATTATTTGTTTTTATTGTTATTTCAAAAACATTGTTAATCTATTAACAAATAATTATGGAAAAGATCCATTGTCTGGCAGGAGCGTTGGAAAATGTTGTATTTTTGAATAAGTATGAACTAAACAGGAGGGTATTGGGACAATCAAACAACATTGAAATCTGTCTTGGAAGTTCTTGTTTTTCAAGAGGTAACAAGGAGATTGTTCAGATCATCAAAGATTTTCTGAAGAAGAATCACCTTACAGACAAGGTGCTTCTAAGAGGAGCGCGCTGCATGAACCGTTGCAGTGAGGGTCCGTTTATAATCATCAACGGGATGACTTTTTCCAGCATTGGGGTACAGGATATAGAAAAGATACTGGAAAATGAGCTGGTTTAGAATATACTTGAAAACCGATAACCAACCAATGTGATTCCAGGTCTCAATCATGTGAAGGTTTAATATGTACCTGGAAACCGATTAACTGCTTATGAAGATGCCTGATCAGGTAATAAAATTAAACGAGGATAAGTGCCGCAACTCTTATTCATGTGTGAGGGTGTGCCCTGTGAATGCCATCGAGGTAAGGCCTGAGAGGGCTCATCCGGTGATTATGGCTGACAGGTGCATAGGGTGCGGACTCTGTTTCCTGGCATGCTCTCCCGGGGCAATTGAGTACAGGGATTCGCGAAGCCAGGTAAAGCAGATACTGAAGTCAGGGCGTCCTGTGGCAGCCCTGCTGGCTCCCAGCATAGCTTCGGAGTTTGATGACATAACAGACTACCGCAAGTTTGCCGGGATGATACGGAGCCTGGGGTTCTCCTATGTTCATGAGGTATCCTTTGGCGTTGACCTGGTTGCCTATGCTTACAGGAGGCTTTTCGAGGAGTCAAGCGGCAAGTATTATATCACTTCAAACTGTCCCTCCATAGTGGAGATGATAGAGAAGTATCATCCGAACCTGGTTCCCAACCTTGCACCTCTGGTCTCGCCCATGATTGCCACGGCAATGGTTACCCGCAGCCTTTATGGTGACGAGGTTGTCAACGTTTTCATCGGGCCCTGCATTGACATCAAGGCAGAAGCTGCCCGCTACAGTGACAGGAACCTTGTGGAAGCCGTCCTTACATTCATAGAGATACGTCAGCTCTTTGATGAGCATGAGATACAGGAAAAGACAGTCAAGATGTCTGATTTTGATCCTCCCTGTGGCAACTGGGGTGCTCTCTACCCCTACCCTGCGGGCATCCTTCAGGCTGCAGGCATAAAGCGTGACCTGGTATCAAGTCATGTGATCACCGCTTCAGGGGCTGAAGATGTCAAGGAGGCGATCAATGACTTCGACCATCATATTGACACCATCAAACACCATTTCAACCTCTTCTTCTGCCAGGGATGCCTGCTTGGTCCGGGCATGATCAGGCATGACGAACGGTTCAGGCGCCGGTCACTCGTGAAGCAGTATGCCGAGAAGCGGGTTAGTACCCTTGATAAAAAACAATGGAAAGAGGATATGGAGCGGTGGTCAGATCTCGACCTCTCGCGCCGGTTCAGCGTCAATGACCAGCGGATTCCGGACCCGTCTCCTGAAGCAATCACCAGGGTGCTGAAGATCATCGGCAGGGACAATCGTGCCGAAGAGCTCAACTGCAACGCATGCGGTTACGGATCATGCAGGGAGTTTGCAGCCATTGTGGCAAAGGGGCTTGCCATTCCTGAGATGTGCCACACCTACAACCTGCGCAATAAACAGGAGTATATTGAAACACTCAGGCAGACCAACAAGAAACTCTCGGAGACGAAAAAAGCCCTGAAAGAGTCGGAGGAAAAGGCCATGCGCGAAAAGGATGCTGCAGAGGATGCCTCTGAAACCATGAACAGCATGCTTAACAAGCTGCCAAACGGAGTTGTGATTGTAGACAATGAGCTGAAGATACTCCAGTCGAACAAACGTTTCCTGGAGATCATAGGTGAGGATGCGGAGGATATTGCAGAAATCATCCCGGGCCTTCGCGGAGCCGACCTGAAGACACTGCTGCCATTCAGCGTTTACAATATCTTCTCCTTTGTGCTGCGTGAAAACGAATCGGTGATAAGCCGTGACGTGCAGCTTGAAGACCGGATGTTCAACATCTCCATCTTCCCCATCAGGCAGAACAGGATTGCCGGGGCGGTCATCCGCGACCTCTTCTCTCCCGAGGTACAGCGGGAGGAGGTGATCAACAGGGTTTCCGATGTCATTGACAAGAACCTTGAAATGGTTCAGAAGATAGGGTTCCTGCTGGGTGAAGGAGCCTCAGATACCGAAAAGATGCTCAACTCCATTGTCGAATCATTCCGCCAGAAAAAAGATGCAACCGGAAAGTAATGCCACGGCAGTAATGGCGAGGCAGTTCTTCATTGAAGTCAACAGCCAGCAGCGCAATCATCATGGTGAGCGCATCTGCGGTGATGTTTTCCTCTCAGAGAACGTGCGTGAGGAGAACCGGATAATAACGGTTCTCTCTGACGGCATGGGCCATGGGGTAAAGGCCAACATNNGACCGTATCGCGGAGATTATCATGAATACGCTCCCGGTATGTTCCGAAAGGAAGATCAGCTATGCTACCTTTTCAATAGTTGACGTTGAGAGTGACGGGCGTACCAACATACTCGAGTATGACAACCCGCGATGCATAATACTCAGAGGCAGCCAGCCATTTGAGCCCGACTGGAAGGATGTGGTGCTTGACAAAGGGAGGAATGCCGGCAAGGTACTGCACAAATGCACCTTTTACCCGGCCAAGGAGGACCGTATAATACTGCTCTCCGATGGCGTTGCGCAAAGCGGTATGGGATCAGCAGCCTGGCCACTGGGCTGGGAGCGCGACAACGTCAGGCAGTATGCCTCCTCGCTTATTGCCGGTGATTCGTCAATTTCTGCCTCCACACTGGCAGCCAAGGTTGTCAACATGGCGTACAAGCATGACAATTACGAGGCAAAGGATGACATCTCATGTGCAATACTTTACTTCAGGGAACCCCGGAAGCTGCTGATATGTACCGGTCCTCCCTATGATGAGGAGAAGGATAAGGAGCTGGCTGACAGGGTTATGGGGTACAAGGGCAAGGTGATATTATCCGGTGGCACAACCGCTGATATAGTTGCACGGGAACTGAACCGCAAGATCGTCGATGTGCTTATCTTCGAAGACCCTGACCTGCCGCCGGAGAGCTTCCTGGAGGGAATAGACCTTGTTACCGAGGGGATACTAACCCTGCAGAAGGTGACAGAGCTTGTCAAGAGTTACAAAAACAGTGTCAGTCTGGGAAAGGGGCCGGCTGACAAGATCGTAAAGATGATAATGGAGAGCGACGAGATCAATTTCCTGGTCGGCACACGAATCAATGTAGCCCATCAGGATCCCACACTTCCTGTTGACCTTGAGATACGTCGTACGGTTGTCAGGCGCATAGCCCGCATTCTGGAGGACAAGTGGCTGAAGCAGGTAAGCATAGATTATATCTGAGCAGCCAGGTGTTACTACTTACATCGCATGCCGCTTCGCAACCCTGTAGAGGAATGACATCACTTCACGAAGGGAGAGTTTTCGTGGCAGGCGCCTGTATATCCGTACCTCTTCTACCTCGTCAGTGTCAGAGTGTGGGCCTGTCAGCTCAACATCAGCGAAAAAGAGCCTGCCATATTGTTTTCCGGTTCCTGTGTCAACCGAATAAAAGGCCACCGGCTCCATGATGAAGCTGACCGCTCCCGTCTCCTCCATCAGCTCACGCACTGCCGCCTCAACCGTATTCTCTCCCGGCCCCGGATGACCGGCAGGCATCTCCCAGCCTCCCCTCCTGCGGTGCTTCACAAACAGCCATCCGCCCTTATAACGGGCAGCAATTACAACGTATGATATATTCAGCGGCCTGATGCCTTCAGGTATTAATTCCACAGTCACCATGCGGTAAAATTAAAGCAAAAAGAGAATTATGTGCCGGAGTATCTCTTAAACATTACTTTTGTCAAAAACTTGGCAGATGTTATTCTACCTGGCATTACTGGTTACTGACCTGATTCTCTGGTATATCCTGATCAGGGCACTGAAGGGAAGAAACATGGTGCTCCGTATTGCTGTTTTGTTGCTCAAGACAGCAGGGACAGCCCTCTTTATTGCACTCTTCCTGAAGATAGTACTGTACAGGGGTGAGTTTGCCGAACCGTCAAATGCCTTCAGGCAGGTTCAGATGGGGGTTATGGCACTGCTGCTGATGTTGACAACCGGAGCATGCCTGGCAGTGTCAGTTACAGGCCGTGTTGCCGGGGCCCTGATGAAGCGGGAGATGAAATGGCCTGCAGTGACCAATATTGTCCTGTTCCTCCTTGCAACGCTTTTTGTTGCCGACGGCTACTTCCGGCAGAGACTTGATATCCGGATTGTGAGGCAGGATATCACAGTCAGTGGACTTGACCGGGCCCTTGACGGATTAACGATAGCTCTCATAAGCGATATTCATATCTCCTCATGGCAGGGGGACTATGACCGGCTTGAGGCGATCATGAAGCAGGTCGGCAGCGAGAAGCCGGACCTTGTGCTGAACACAGGCGATTTCATCTCTTACGGCTGGCAGGAGTTCGGTATGTCTGACACCATACTCCGTAAGGCAGAAAGTCTGGCAGGAGCCTTCGCCGTTGAAGGCAACCATGACGACGGAACATATTATCCCGCCTATGACAGCAGGTACGGGGAGTTGTGCCGTGAGATGGTCAAAAGGAGCATAGAAAAGTCAGGTTACACCCTTCTGAGAGACAGTGCAGTCATCATCAGCCACAGGGGTGTGCAGATGGCAGTTGCCGGAGTGGAAACTCATGGTCACCATCTTGACATGAGGTACGGTGATTTTGAGAAGGCACTGAGCCAGGTACCCGATTCGCTGTTCACGATCCTGCTTCTGCACGATCCGGAATCATGGCATCTGGCCATGGCTTCAGGAAGAACTCCCCAGCTCACTGTGGCAGGGCACACTCACGGGTTTCAGGCAGCCCTTCCCGCGGGTATCTGGTCACCGGCCTCGCTGTTCCACAAGAGATGGAAAGGGCTGTATGAATACAGGGGCAGTCATCTATATGTTACCTCCGGCCTTGGCACAATGGGTATGGCAGCAAGATTTTTCATGCCACCTGAGATAGTGATTATTACTGTGAAATCAGGTCATTGATTTATCAGGATATAAACAACAACCTATCCCGCATTTGTGTAAATTTGCAGTTCATAAACTGTCAACAGCATGAGACTTAAATCTCTGATCGTAGCTGCCGCCCTGCTGGCAGCACTGCCATCCTACCCGCAGCAGGAAGCTCTGAGAGCCATCACCCTGGAGAACTCGGAAGCTTACATGAAATTCCTCTCATCTGATGATCTTGAGGGGAGAAGGACAGGGAGCGAAGGGAATAACCTGGCTGCAGAGTACATTAAGGCTGAAGCCCTGAAGCTTGGTGTACGTCCTCTTCCCGGCCAGGATGATCTGTTTCAGGAACTCAGGTACATAAAGACCAGCATAGTCCCCGGCGAATCACGTATAACATTCAGTGACAGCTGTTCGGGCCATATCTTCTCTGCCGATATCATGCCCCTGATGCCCCCTTCTGACACTGTAAGCCTTGAGGGCGAAGTGGTTTTTGGAGGGTACGGATACGTTAACAGTGAGGAAGAGTACAATGACCTGGCAGGGATAAGTCTCAAGGACAAGATTGTCGTAATTATGACAAGGATACCGGAGATTTTCGGGAGCGGAATGCCGGCACCGGGCAGCGGCATCAGTGAGATGACCGAAGTCAGGAAACTATCCATGATAATGCTTCTGCAGGCCAGGGCAATTATTTTCGTAGCTGATCCGGCACTCGGAAACGATATCTCCTCCGACCTTCTCTCAATGGGTTCACCCTACCAGCTGACCCCGCTCTTCAGGAAACAGATATTTAGTTTTTCATTGAACGTTTACGCCATCACCACCGGGACGGCTGACCAGATGCTTGGCGGATCAGGGCTTACCCTCAGGAAGCTTCAGGACAGCATAGCCTCATCACTCAAGCCGGTATCGTTTATCATCCCGAACCTCAGGACAAATATCAGTGTCAATGTGGTCAGGGATACCGTTACAAGCAACAACATTATCGGATATGTAGAGGGATCTGATCCGGTACTGAAGAATGAGGCTGTGATCTTCACCGCTCATTATGACCATGTTGGCAAGGATGCTTCCGGCAATATCTATAACGGTGCAAATGACAACGCCTCAGGCAGTGTTGGTCTGCTGAATATTGCTTCCGCCTTCTCATCCCTCAGGAAGAAACCGGCGAGAAGTGCAATCTTCCTGTGGACCACAGGCGAGGAAGAGGGGCTCCATGGATCAACTCATTATGCCGATAATCCCCCGTTCCCTCTCGAAAAAACCGTTGCAGCCATCAATTTTGACATGATAGCGCGGTCAAGGCAGGAGAGCGATGTGGGGGAATCACTTTCCGGCAGGATAGACATCACCGGCCCTGACACAATCAGGATAATTCACGGCGCCAACTGTCCGGAACTGGTCACCATTGCCACCACTGCATGTCACGAATCAGGCATATTCCCGATAGATGATGGAAAAGGAGCGAACTTCTCGGGATCAGATCATTATCCCTTCTACCGCAAGAAGATTCCTGTTGTTTTCTTTTTCACCGGCCTTCACAAGGATTATCACAAGGAGACAGACGACTATGAGTTCATTGATTTTGACAAGCTCGTCCGTGTGTCAAAGGCGGGGTTCGCCACCGGTTACAGGGTGGCAATGCAACCTGACTTCAACGTTAAATAGATGATCCTGAGGGGTTACTGAATCCGCAGCATGAGCAAAAGGAGACTCGCCCTTTCGTCGGGGGAGGTAGAAGTCAGTATAGTGAGGTCGTCAAGGCGGACGGTGGCGCTTTATGTGCAGCCGGGAGGCACCCTGCTCATCAGGGCTCCGTGGCATGTGCCGGTCCGGCTGCTCATGCAGTTTGCAGCTCAAAAATCGTCATGGATCGAGCGCCAGATAAACAGGCTGAAGCATGTAAAGCCTCCGGAAACACCTCTTGCCATCCATGACGGAGCTGCCGTGCCATTTATGGGGCGCGACCTGACTGTGGCCATCAGGCGTGGATCAGCCCGCAGGGCTTCCCGTAATGATGATATGCTTGTTCTGACGGTGACCGGTGATCCGTTGCCGGAGGAGCTGACAGGGATGACAGAGTCATGGTACCTGCGTGAGGCGAAGGCATACCTGCCGGAGCGGACGAGGTGGCTTGCAGGGCAATACTCCCATCTGCTGCCAGCACCGGGGAGTGTCAGGGTAAGGAAGATGAAACGCCGCTGGGGTACCTGTCACAAGGGCGGAGCGATCTGGCTGAACAGGGAACTGATGAAAAAATCACCCGATCTGATTGACTATGTCATAATCCATGAACTGTGCCACCTGGTTCATCACAACCACGGAAAGGAGTATTATGAATTACTGGGCCGGATTCTGCCCGGTTTCCGGGAGCTGAGAAAGAGGCTGCAGCAGTGAGCCGGGCCGGCGGTGAGCAGCCCGGCAAGCTGGCAAAACCAGCCAGTCAGCAGTACCAGGCAGACGACAGTGAGAAGTGAGCCGGGCCGGCGGCGAGCAGCCCGGCAAGCTGTGAGCGGTGGGTCAGTCGGCCGTGAACAGTCAGGCAAGTTGCAGCAGTGAGTCGGGCCGGCGGCGCCAGTTGGCCGGAAGTGACTCAGGCAAAGAAGAGGTATGCCACGAAAATGGCCGAGATGCTGCCCACTATATCAGCTATCAGTCCGCATACCACTGCATATCTTGTATTCTTGATTCCCACCGAGCCGAAGTAGACTGCCAGCACATAGAAAACGGTGTCAGTTGATCCCTGGAGACAACATGTCAGCCGTCCGACGAATGAGTCGGCGCCATGTGTTGTCATGGCATCTATCATCATCCCCCGCGAGCCGCTTCCGCTCAGCGGCTTCATGAAGGCCGTCGGCAGCGCCTCAGTAAAGGAGGTATCAAGCCCCATCCAGGCTACCACTGCCGTTATGCCGTCAACAAGCAGATCCATGGCTCCCGATGCCCTGAAGACACCTATTGCCACAAGTATGGCAACAAGATAGGGTATGATTGTGACGGCTGTCTTGAATCCATCTTTGGCTCCCTCGATGAAGGCCTCATAAACATTGACCTTTTTTACCATCGCCATCACGATGAATGAGACTATAACGCTGAGAAGGATGAAGTTCGCCGCAAAGGTCGAGATTGTATTGATCTGATCCTGCGGCAGGGTGCTAAAATACCAGACAATGCCGCCAATGAGTGCGGTCAGACCTCCCAGGTAACCAAGCACCACCCTGTTTAAAAGATTAATCTTCTGGGCAATGGCCACACTTATCAGTCCGGCAAGGGTGGCAATATAGGTTGCTATCAGTATGGGAATGAATATGTCAGCCGGATTGGCTGCCCCCAGCTGTGCCCTGTAAACCATGATGGTTACGGGAATTATGACAAGCCCTGATGCATTCAGCACCAGAAACATTATCATGGGGTCTGAAGCCACCTCCTTGTCAGGGTTGTGCTCCTGCATCTCCTTCATTGCCTTCAGCCCCATGGGGGTGGCGGCATTGTCAAGGCCAAGCATGTTGGCAGCCACGTTGAGCATCATGGAGCCGTGTGCAGGACTGTTAGCCGGAAGTTTCGGGAAAAGTCTCCTGAACAGCGGCCCGATAGCCCTGGAAAGCAGGCTGACGGCACCGCCCTTCTCTCCCACTTTCATCAGCCCCATCCACAGGGTAAGTACACCGGTCAGTCCGAGGGATATCTCAAAACCGGTCTTTGCACTTGAGAAGGTTGATTCTACAATTTTGTTGAAAACCGAGGTGTCACCATTGAAGATGAGCTGACCCAGGGCAAACAGAAACCCAATCAGAAAAAAAGCAATCCAGATATAGTTCAGTGCCATCCGCTAAAATTCTCAGTGTCTAAAACAGGGAAAAATCACTTTCGCAAAAGATTGTTGATAAAATCAAAGCTCATCCACTTCGACAATCTCAAACGGTACCTGGAGAATTGCCTTGAAATCTCTCCCGGCATCCCTCATATTGTCATCGCTGTTTTCACAGTACCATCTTATCAGTACGTCCCTGTCAGCCAGGAAAATCCTTTCAAATCGCTTGAAGAGCGCGTGTATCCTGTTTGAAGAGCTGGTATTGAAGAATTCAAACCTGACACTAAGCACTGTCCTTGCAGCAGGATTGCCGGCATATTTTTCAACGTACTGAATGAGGGGCCCGTAAAAACCGCTTGAGTTCTCAGGAATGGACTTTCCCCGTATCTCAAACAGACCATGCTCCGGGTCAAAGCTTACCGAGGGGGTTTTGGTGGTTTCCTTGATCTTTAGTTTTTCCATAAATATGAAGCCACAGCAAAGTATAAAAGTATGGATTTCCTCCAATATAGACAAATCATGGGCCAATGTTGAAAAATTTCCGGGTTATTAACAACGCTTTGTGTTACATTTGGTATGGATAGTTGTTCATTATCAGTTGTTACCGGGAAAAGACAAGTATGGCCATGGATATTATACGTTTGTTTATCAGCATCTTATGTCTGACGGTATCTATTCCACAAGTTTTTTCTGAGGATATTACAGTAACGGGCACCGTTTCAGGCCGCGACGGGTCACCGGTGATGAATGCGCGTGTATCCTTCTTTATGAATACCAGGGAGTTCAGGGTTTCAACAGGAACTGATGGCCGCTATTCGGTGAAGATAACCGGTTCATACTCTGACGTTGCAGGTGAGTTCCAGGCAGGCACCCCCTACCCGAACCCGTTTGACAACAGTGTCAACATACCTTTTATTATCAACACCCCGGGAGATGTAATGCTGACAATATACAGCCTGGCCGGGGAAAAGGTAAGGATAATGGTCTTTCCTGATGTTCAGGAAGGCAGTTACAATGCAGTATGGGACGGATGCGGGCAGAACAATGCCCCGATGAGTGCCGGGCTATATATCTACGCCATAACCTTCAGGGGCCGGTCATACAGCGGAAGACTCATCAAGGCTACCGGCACAACTTCCGGCTCATCGGGAAGCGGGCTGGAACCTGTGATGCTGCCTCCTGATACTCCCATGCCCGGATCAGCACTCCGGTTCCCGGTTATCGCTGAAGTAACAGCCCCGGACTACTACCCGGTAAGACTAACTGACATAACCCTTGTACGCGATACTGTCATCAACTTCATTCTGACGCGTAAAAACGCAATGCCCTTTACGGTGGCGGGAAACTATATCGCCAGGTACCTGGATAACGATTACAAGCCAATGATCCTAAAGGGGGTAAACCTTGGCTCTTCACCTCCCGGTTACTTCCCCGGTGAGATTGCATACGCCATCACTGCCGCCATCTACGAGAGATGGATCAACCGGATGGGGGAGGCGGGATTCAACTCGTTAAGGGTTTACACCCTTCATCCGCCGGTATTCTATGAGAAACTTGCAGAATACAACCAGCGTAATCCGGACAGGCCGCTGCTGCTCTTCCAGGGAATATGGCTCGAGGAGGTTGAGGATGGCTCCAACCCGCTGTGCTATGACCTTATCAGGCGCCGGTCAGCATTCAGCGCGGAGATTGCTGAGGTGATCGACTGCATCCATGGCAATGCCGATATTGCATTCAGGTATGGCAAGGCATACGGCATTTACAGGACTGATATTTCGCAATGGACTGCAGCGTATATCATAGGCCGCGAGGTTGCTCCGCAGGAGATTGACTCGACGAATAAATTCCATCCCGGCAATGCCTTCTATTCAGGGACACGTTTCAGCATCAGTGGCGGCACGGCATCTGAAGCTTTTATCGCTGAGATGCTTGACAGGGTTGTGGTCTTCGAGGAGAATAAATACTCGGCCAGCAGGCCTGTCAGTTTCTCGAGCTGGCCCACGCTTGACCCGCTGGAACACCCCACGGAGATCTTTACCGATGAGGATGTGGCTTCATTTGACATTACAAAAATTGTCCGCAGCGGAGGGCCCGGCCTCTTTGCCAGCTACCATGCCTATCCCTACTATCCGAATTTCGTCAGCCAGGACCCTGCATACATGGGTTTCAGTGACGCACAGGGTCCGAACAGCTACCTGGGGTACCTCACTGCCATGAAGAGTCACTACAGCAACATGCCGCTGGTGATAGCAGAGTTTGGCGTTCCCTCAAGCTGGAGCAGCGCACACCAGTCGTACAGCTCAATGCATCACGGCGGTTACTCGGAGAAACAGCAGGGGCAGAAGAACATGCGGATGATGCATAACATGCTCGATGCCGGCTGCGCCGGAGGGTTCATGTTTGCATGGATGGATGAGTGGTTCAAGCCTACATGGATAGTTCTTTACCAGGAGGCTTATGGCCTCAACACCGGAGGAGAGATCATACCCACACGCCAGTTGTGGCATAACGAGATGTCGCCGGAGCAGTGCTTCGGCCTCCTGGCCTACGAACAAAAAGAGAGACCCGCTTTTGTGCCATTCACTATTGATCAGACATCAGGGCCGGTAAGCTCTGTCAGGGCAACACATGACGAAGGATTCCTCTACGTTGAGATCAACACGGCAGCCGAACTGTTACCAACCGATGAATTCATGGTAGCTTTTGACACCTACCTCGGAAATACCGGTGAATCGACACTTCCCAACGGCGCCATCACGGGGAACAGGGCCGAATTCCTGCTCACTTTCGCGCTTGAAGATGACACGGCGCTGCATCATGTGACGGAGGCCTATGACATGAACGGCCTGACGGTACGGTTCAATCTCACTGACCCGGCGCAGAAGTTTAAAAGCACCACCACAGACGGCGCTCCGTGGAAGGTAATGCGGTGGATCAATGACGGCTTCGAGCTCACATACCATGATATTGGCAAGGTACCGCTTGAACACGCCTCCTCCTTTACTGAAGGAGACAGGGCAGCAGTGG
>MTKX01003256.1_pt1 | contig 18587 bp, 18 predicted proteins | sample 1042771 | NCBI WGS metagenome assembly MTKX01 (sample SAMN06212183, study PRJNA360534) | anaerobic digester metagenome | biome: Wastewater treatment plant; material: sludge; isolation source: anaerobic digester fed with sludge from wastewater treatment plant | place: Denmark: WWTP Randers ... | reverse complement strand
TTCCTCTACCGGGATCTAAAGGAGAGAGGGGTCTCGGGGATCAAGCCCGGCCTCACCCGCCAGTTCAAGCTGTCCACCTTCGGCCTGTCTCGGGCGGAGCTGGAAAAGGTTTTGTCGGCATTCCGGGAGATCATAGATTTCTACTAGTAAATTGGGATGAAGAGGATGAAGGATTGCCTCTCTCTATGGCAATCCGCTGCCCCCCATGCCTATGGGAATCTGGCTGATGTCTCCCACTCCGGTGAGGATTCGGTCTGCATCCTGGCGCACATCATGGAATCTGGACTTTTCAGAATCTGGTGACGGCGAGGCGGCGGACGCCTCAGTCAGGGCAGTTTCGCCCGTCTTCGATGCTTCCGCACTCTGGCTCCAAGGCTCCGCAGAGCCGGTGGGCTCTACCACTGCCGGAGTGTAGCTGGTGAGATCAGGATTGATCCAGATAGCCTGGAACTTTCCTCTCCGGGTGATGTTTCCATCGCAGACCTGCAAAAGGTCTCCGGAGATTGATTCTGAGGCAGGATCATATTTTCCTATGAGGCGGCATCCGCACAGCGCATCTCCCTTCTGCGCCGTCAATGCCAGGCTGACATTTTCGTCTTCGATCATCCCAACTACCAATCCATTCCAGGCCTGGCCGCTATCCGGCTCGAACTTGGCCTGGCCATAAAGGTCCTCTCCCTCCTGATGAAGGAGCATGATCACCTGCCCGTCTTCCTCTATTCCGGTTACAGACCAGATATAATTCAGATCTGTGGATTCTGAATTCAGTGCCGCATCGTTGTTGGATTCATTTTCCATCTGCCCTTGACAGTTGCCTGCCCAGAGTGCGATCACCAGCATAAGGCCCAGGATCTTAACTGCTTTTATCGACATTTTCCCACCAGCTTCTTCTAGAGTAAATGTGACTGCTTTCCGGTTATATTGGTCATCTGGCTATAAGAGATTTAGGCGCATCCTGGAGGATTGATAGCATCGGCAGGATTGTGCCTCAATATCATCTGAAAGATGAGCAAAAAAAGTGCTGCGCGGAGGTCGCCGCGCCATCTAGTTCAGGCCGCTTCCGCCCATGCCTGGTGGAACGCCGCTCAGATCTCCGCCCGGTCCGATCTTATCCTTGTACTCGCGGACGTCAACAAATCTGGATTTTGCTGGCTGGGTTTCGTTGGTCTGCTCCGAGGCTGCGCTATCCGAGGCGCTGTCTGCAGCCGCTGGCGCTACAGTCTTCTCCTCTTCCACTACTGCCGGAGTGTAGCTGGATGTGCCTGGGCTGATCCACATAGCAGTGAACTGGCCGCCGCCTATCTTCTGGCCGCCACTGGTCTGGGTGAAGTTTCCGCTAATGGTATCATTGGCGTAGGTTCCGGTCATCTTGGTGGTGACCATCTTGTCTTCCTTCTGAGCAGTCATGCTCAGCTCCACCTGGTCTCCGTCTACTGAGCCGGTGCCTTCTGCATTCCAGGCTTTTTCGCCCTCAGGCTCATATTTTGCCCGGATGAAGAGATCGGATCCATCCTGATCTACAGCCATGCTGATGGGGCCAGCCTCAATTCCAGAAACAGACCAGATGTAATTGAGGTTCAGGACAGATGGTGCCGATTGGTTGCTCTCATTGGCTGCATCGAGGGATGCATTGCCTGCATCCTCCTGGGCCCAGGAGGGGGCGGCCAGCAGAAACATGAGCATCAGTGGGAGAATTATACATTTCTTATCCATTAATATGCCTCCAGTTAACTAAACTATTTGGCGATAGACTTTTCGTCATTTGCCTACAATGCACTGCAACTTATCTTCTCCTTTATAAGCCTTTGTTATGCTTGCACCAGAGACGAAAGAAGGATGTACCACCACGGATCATCCTCCCTACTTATGCCCATATTCGTAGTCGTAGGCCATAAGGCCACCACCTCTCCCAATTTCTCTTTGGAGGACATCCCCGGCACCTCCGGTCGGCTGGATATTCTATGCCGGGCGGTAACCGCAGCCTTCGTTGTCTCCCACGGCATCAGAAAGGACGTCCTGGTCTATCTGGTGCTTCTGGGAGGGGACGCCCCCAAGACCATTCTTCTGCAGGGTGAAAGCCTGCGCCATCTCAATCCAGATGAGCGCACCACCGCCGCCCTGCTCAAGAAGGCCCTAGCCATTCCCGCCACGGAGAGATGGGCTATGTCCACCTCAGGGATCACAGTGCGCCTGGGCGGCCTGCCTGAGCTATTGCAGGATCTGAAAGAGGCGGATCTGGTGTACCTGAAGGAGGACGGGCTGGACATCAAAAAAATGGAGTCCACCGGCCCCGCCGGGAGAACGGCCTTCATTCTGGGAGATCATCTGGGCATGACCGAGGAGGAGGAGGAGCTCCTGGCCCAGGCGGGAGCCAGGAAAGCCTCGTTGGGGGAGACAAGCCTGCATGCCGACCACTGCATCGTAATACTGAACTGGATGCTGGATACAAATGTATTTATTCCGGGATAGAGAAAAATGCACTCCTTAATCTGATTGGTGATGCAAAATGCCCAATGCAAAGAGTTCCTGGCTGGCAGTGATCCTGAATCTGCTTATTCCCGGCCTGGGCCATATATATCTGGGTCTCGTCAAAAGGGGAATAGTCCTTTTCTTCCTCACGGCAGCTGTGGCCGCTATCAGCTCGGGCATGGGCTGGATTGTGGGAGTCATACTCTGCTCCTATGATGCCTATCAGATTGCCAAAGGCAGGCCGGCTCCCTTCGACTTTCTGGAGAAGTATATCGGGGAATAAAGAGAAGGGATTGAGCCGCCTGTGGCTCTCTGCCCTCAAGCATCATTCTCTTTTTTGTAGTCCTCTCTGATCGCCCGGGCCATCTCCTCGTCCGCCTCCACGATCAGTGCCCCCAGGTAGTCGCAATTCTTGCAGCGGTAGAGCTTGCCGGTATAGCCGCCTGCTTCCAGGTAGAGGTCGGAGCTGCCGCAGACCGGGCAGACAACTTGGATCTTTTCGGGATTCATGATTGGTGTTGATGGATTTGCAGGAAGTTCAACCTTCTCCTGATCAAAGCAGCCCCATCATCTCCTCGGCTATGATCCTGTATCCGGCCTCATTGGGATGATCCAGGCCCGGCAGGATGAGGCTGGAAAGCGGCGTGCCCTGCTGGACCCGCCTCATCCATGCTCCGTAGACATCCACAAATCCGGCATCCACCTCCTTGGCCACCCTCTCTATGGCCTGATAGTAATCTTGAACCAGTCGGTCGTAGGGCGGCGTCTCCAGGGGCTGGGAAGATAGGAGCAGCACCTCCGATCCCGGCCCGGCCCGGATGCGCTGCACCATCTCCACCAGGTTCATCTCGAACTCCTCCAAACCCAGTCCTAAAACGCAGTCATTGATGCCGAAGTTGATAGTCACCAGGTCCGGCTCATAGGAGAGGACCGCCCAGTCCAAGCGGGAGAGGCCGTCCAATGTGGTGTCCCCTGAGATGCCGGAGTTGATCATCTCCACTCCTGCCTCGGGATACTTATCCTGGAGCATCTGCTTCCAGAAGGAAGGAAAGCCCCGTCGCACAGCAAATCCGGCGGTGATGGAGTCGCCATAGGCCACGATGGTCACATCGGCCCCCGCCTCCAGATCGCTTCTGGTCCGGGAGACGAACCTTCTCTGATCCTCGGTCATGCTCGCCTCTCTTTTGTGCAGACTATTGGAGCCTTGCCCTTCCCGCCGCCTTGACCGCCTTTTTCATCTCCGAGACCAGATGCATCAGCTTTTCCTCCTCTCCCCGGGCGATCAGGTCAACGCAGACCGATCCCACAATAGCCGCATCCGCTCCGGCTGCGATCACCTCTGCCGCCTGGGCAGCGCTGGAGATGCCAAAGCCCACCGCCCTGGGCTTGCCCCCCGGGACCCGGGCGATAAGGTCCCTGGTGCTCTGCAGTACATCGCTCTTTGCTCCCGTGACCCCGGTGCGGGCTACAAGGTAAAGAAAGCCGGATGTCTCTTGCTCAATCATCCTCAGCCGCTCTGGCGGAGTGTTGGGGGCGACGAGTAAGATCAGGTCCACGCCCTGAGCGGCGCAGGCGGCCTTCAGCGGCCCTGCCTCCTCCGGGGGCAGGTCAGGCACTATCAAGCCGCTTATGCCGGATCGGGCGCAGTCCCCGGCAAAGCGCTCCAGGCCCCGGGCATAGATCATATTGTAGTAGCCCATGAAGACCTTGGGCGCAGGCACATCCGCTGCAGCTGCTACGTCGAAGTAGACATCGGTGTTCATCCCCGCCGCTATGGCCCTCTGGGCGGCGGCCTGGATGGTGGGACCGTCGGCTATGGGATCGGAGTGAGGCAGGCCAAGCTCAATTATGTCCGCTCCAGCTGCTGCCAGACGTCGCACCAGCTCCGGCGTAGCCTCGGGGCTGGGGTCCCCGGCGCAGATGTAGACGATGAGCAGGGGCGCTTTTTGGAATGCTTCAGAGATTCTCATATTCCATCACCGTTGCCAGATCCTTGTCTCCCCGACCGGAGACATTGATCACTGCCAGCTCTCCCAGTTCTGCCTCATGCTCCAGGCAGTAGCCCAGGGCATGGGCCGACTCCAGAGCGGGTATGATCCCCTCCAATCTTGATAACGCATGAAAGCCCCGCATAGCCGTCCGATCATCGGCGATTCTTGTGTTCACCCTGCCCCTCTCCGCCAGGTAGGCCAGCTCCGGCCCCACACCGGGATAGTCCAGGCCGGCAGCCACGGAATAGGACTCCAAAATCTGGCCGTAGGGGTCCTGCAGGATCTTTGTCAGGGCCCCGTGCAAGACACCGTCGCTGCCCAGCCCCAGGCTGGCTCCGTGGTCTGCGGTCTTGTTTGTGCATCCCGGTCCGCGCCCGCCTGCCTCCACGGCTATCAGCCGCACCGCCTCGTCGGCCAGGAAGGGAGCGAAGATGCCCATAGCATTGCTGCCCCCGCCCACGCAGGCCACTATGCTGTCCGGAAGTCGCCCCTCCGCCTCCAGGATCTGCTCTTTCGCCTCCTTCCCTATCACGCTCTGGAAGTCCCTTACCATGCTGGGAAAGGGATGGGCTCCCGCTGCCGTTCCCAGCAGATAGTGAGTGTGGTCGAATGATGCCGCCCAGTCCCTCATGGCCTCATTGATGGCATCCTTGAGGGTCCGGGAGCCGGATCGCACCGGTATGACCTCTGCTCCCATGAGGCGCATGCGGTAGACGTTCATCTTCTGCCGCTCTATGTCCACCTCGCCCATGTAGATCTGGGTCTGGAAGCCCAGATTGGCTCCCACGATGGCAGTGGCCACGCCATGCTGGCCCGCTCCCGTCTCGGCGATGAGACGGGTCTTTCCCATTCTTTTGGCCACCAGAGCCTGGCCCAGGGTATTGTTGAGCTTGTGCGCTCCGCCGTGCACCAGATCTTCCCTCTTGAGGTAGACCTTGCATCCCAGCTTGCGGCTGAGGTTTTTAGCCTGGTAGAGAGCTGTGGGCCTTCCGGCAAAATTCCGGAGCAAGAGGCCCAGCTCCTCCCTAAAGCCGTCATCCTTCATCAGACGCAAATAGGCGTCTGACAGCTCTTTTAAGGGATGTACCAGGGTCTCGGGCACAAATAGGCCGCCATAGCGGCCGAACTTGACCGCAGCATTGGGGGATATCACAGCATTCAATGGATCACCGGCTGAGTTATCTAATGTACTAATCATTACTATGATGTATGAAAAAGTACATCAGATATATTTAACCTTATTGCCAGGTTGGCAACTTCTGGGGGACAGCGATTTCCAGGCCGGCAGGTTCAGGATAAATCTGGAGGCAGCTCTCCGGTAAGGCACTCGATCCGCTTTTCTGCATTCTGCAGGCGGCTCTGGCAGTGGGCGACCAGCTTCATTCCCTTCTCATAGAGCTCCAGGCTCTCCTCCAGGCTCATCTTGCCCTCCTCCAGTACCTCTACGATCTGCTCCAGGTCGTCCAATGCCTCTTCCAGGCTTGTCTCTTCTTGCTTCAAAGCATTGCCTCCTCGTCGTCCCTGCATTCCAGAACCATACAGCTCAGCCGCCCCCGGCCCAGAATGAGTTCTATCTCCTCACCCGGCCGGACATCTGTCGCCTTGACTATCAGGCCACTTTTGGATCGGGCCAGAGCGTAGCCGCGCAGAAGGGTCTCCTGCGGCCCCACCGCCTCCAGCCGGGCGGCCAGCAGCTCCAGACGGCTCCTGTGGCGGTCAAGCCTTGCGGCCTCGGCTCCCTCCAGCCTCTGGCTGAGATAGTCCAGCCTCTGGCGGGAGTCCCTGGCCAGAGAGTACATCCGCCGGGCGGATAGGCCATGCTGCAGATGGCCCAGCCGGTCTTCAGCCCTCTCCAGAGCGGTCCAGAGGGCTCGCATCATCCGCACCTTCGTATATTTCAGGGCCTCTTGTACCTCCTCCAGGTCAGGAACAGCCATCTTTGCCGCGGCTGTGGGCGTTGCCGCCCTGGCGTCTGCCACATGGTCAGCCACAGTCACATCGGTCTCATGGCCCACGGCGGATATCACCGGTGCATCGCAGGCGAATATGGCCCGGGCCACCATCTCCGAGTTAAAGCACCACAGATCCTCGATCGAGCCGCCGCCCCGGCAGACTATGATCAGATCGGATTTGCCCCGCAAGGCCAGCAGTGCGGCGGCAATGCTCCTTTCTGCCTCCTCGCCCTGCACCTGAGCCGGAGAGAGGATGATCCTGGCAGGATAATCTCCCAGGGTCCGCAGCACATCCCGCAGAGCCGCACCCTGGGGAGAGGTGACTATTCCTATCCTCTCCGGATAGCGGGGCAGGGGACGCTTCCTCTCCGGGGCGAATAAGCCCTCCGCCGCTAGCCTCTCTTTGAGCGCCTCAAGCTGAAGGTGGCGAAATCCCAGGCCTTCATCCTGCTTGATGCCGCGGGCTACCAGCTGCACCCTGCCCTGGGGGCGGTAGACGGCCACATCGCCGTAGACCAGAACGTTCTTGCCGTCATTCATCTCGAAGTCCAGGGCACCTCCATTGCCCCGGAAGAGGACGCAGGAGATCTGGGATTCCCTATCTTTGAGGGTGAAGTACCTGTGCCCGGAGCGGTGGTGGAGGTAATTGGAGACCTCGCCCCTGGCCCAGAGGTCATGCAGGCGCAGATCGCCCTCCAGGCGGTCGGAGATCCTGGAGTTCAACTCGGAGACGGTGAATATCTGGGACAAGATGGGGGCAATTGGGCAGGCGGATTATTTAAGGGCTGTTCATGGGCAGGGCGAAACTGAAGAGATAGAGAAGAATTGGTGGCATGCTCTGTCCCACCACAGCATGCCTAAATTCGCTTAGATTAACGTCGCCCGGACACCACATCCGATGACAGCCATGCTGTCCCTCTCCAGGTCAAGCGGGATCCAAGCCAGGGACTGACTTGCATGGCAATTGATTTGTACGGCTGCCCTCAAAGTGCACTCCCTTTGAGAGGACGGGCCAGATTCAAGTTATCTCGGGATTTGTGCTTGGTCTAGCTGCTGGTGGCTCGTCGCCTCCCATATCCTTCTCAGCCGCCGATGGTTCAACCGATATTGCCCCTGCCCCTGGATCGATGGCACTCCTGGAGTCATCAAGGCTTATAGCCGGTTGTGCTATTCCCGGAACCGTGGGGTTTCTGCCCTTGTAGACATCGAAGTTGTGCTCCTCATCCATGCAGTCCAGATATACCACGACGCAGGGCTCGTCCGCCGTCCAGCCCGGCGTATTCACACAGACGGTGTATGTGCCCGCTTTCAGGTCGCAGGACGAGTAGTCGCCGTTTGCGTCAGCCGGTACGGATTCGATCAGGGTTCCGTCCGAGTTCTCGATCTTCACCTGGAAATTTGCCGGTAATGCATCATCTGTGGTGCTGTTTACATTGCCCTTGATGCAGAAGGCGGGTATGTTCTCGAAGTCGTTATCGGTAGATTCGTCGCAGTAGTCCAGCCTCACCACAATGCATTTCGGCGTCTCGCAGTCCGCTGGTGCAGCAGATGTGCCTGGCGAAGCCATAGCCGGTGAGTTGGGATCATCCCGGAAGGATGTCCAGCCCTCCGGTATGGAATCCTCGCAGACAGTGTACCAGCCGGGCTCCAGGCCTCTGAACTGGTAGTAGCCGGTGTCATCTGTCGTGGTGGTATCGAGGATATTTCCTGCCCCGTCCTTGAGGTGGACCGTCCAGCCTTCCAAGCCCTCGCCGGTGCAGTGGTTGAACTCATGACCGCTGATGAGCAAGGGCGGGATGTTCTCCAAGTCCTCCACCTCCGTCTCTCCGCAGTCCAGGAACACCGGTATGCAGTACTCATTGCTCATGGCCGAGCTGTTGTTGGCATGGTAGGTGACGGGAGTATATTCATCCTTGACTAACTCGCAGACCCAATACAAGGTGCCCGCGGTCAGCTTGAGGCCACCTGAGGTGCTGGAGGTGAAGGAATATGATCCGTCATCTCCTGTGGTCCTCGTGGTCAGTTGATTCCCTTGGTCGTCCCTGAGCTCAACCGTCCAGCCCTTCAGGCCCAGGCCGGTGCAGTCATCGATCACCTTGCCTTTGATGGATGTCGGAGGTATGTTCTCGAAGTCGTTTTCCTCGGAGTTGTCGCAGTCCAGGATTACCGGTATGCAGTTGTCGCATGCGTCGCAAGTGCAGCTCTCCGGCAGGCAGCTGGCACCGCTGTGGTTGATGTGGGTTACGGGAATATAGCCATCTCGAATCTCCTCGCAGACCCGGTATTCTCCAGGAGGCAGGCCGCAGAAGGAGTAGTGGCCATTCCTGTCGGTTTGAGTCGCAGCAATCTGTTTTCCGCTGGCATCGTAGAGGTAGATGCCCCATTTTTCTATGCCTGCACCGGTGCAGTTGTTGATCTTGCTGCCGTTGATGCACAGAGACTCAGGAATGTTCCTGAAGTTGACCTCTGCGCCCTGGCAGTCCAGATCCACGCAGACGCAATTGTCATCGCACCAGGGCATATTGCAGGTTACGGGTTGGCTGGTGTAATCAGATGGCACAGAAGTTCTGCGGTCTTCTCGAACTGGAATCCATCCCTCTTTCTCCTCCTCGCAGACATAGTAGATGCCTTGCGTGAGGTTACAGAACGAGTATCTGCCGTTGGCATCAGTGATCTTATCATCGATCATATTTCCTGCTGCGTCATAGAGGTTAATCTTCCAGCCGGGGATGCCTTGGTCTGTGCAGTCGTTGATCTTGCTGCCGTTGATGCATACGGGCGGATCGTTCCTGAAGTTGTTGTCCTCCGAGTTGCCAATGTCCAGTGTGACCGGGATGCAGGAGGGGGTCTCATTCTTCCAACTGCCTTGTAGCAGCTCGCAGACGGTATAGTTGCCGGGCTCAAGATTGCAGAACGAGTAATCGCCGTTCGAGTCGGTCTTCTTACTGTCCATCAAAGCGCCGGATTCGTCTCTGAGCTCTATGGTCCAGCCGGCCAGAGGATCGCCGGTGCAATTGTTGATCTTGCTGCCGTTGATGCACAGGAGCTTTCGGTTGACGAAGTTCTGATCGGTGACGTTGGTGCAGTTGAGTTCAACTGCACCCGGTGCGCTGACTGCCATCCAGCCGTTTTGCATCTCCTCGCTCAGAGCATAGTCACCAGGCTCAAGGCCGCAGAACTCGAATTTGCCAGTCGAGTCGGTTGTGGCTGTGGCGGTGTAGCTGCCATTGGTCAGGGTGATATTCCAGTCCGCCAGAGGAAGGCGGCTCTCGTCGAGCTTGTAGCCGCTGATGCACAGCAGCTGGATGTTGGTGAAGTTGACATAGCTTGTCCCATTGTCAGGCAGGACAGTGATATCCTGCCAGCCGGTCGAGGGCTGGGAGGCCCTCCAACCCGCTTTCGCCTGCTCTGCTACTCTGACCTCTACTCCTGCCTCCAGATCACAGATCTGCCAGTAGCCACTGGCATCTGTGACATTGGCGGGCTCGCTTGAATCGAGGGTCACGTTGCGGTTTTTATCTACAAAGATGCTCCAGCCCTCCAGGGGCTCTCTGCAGCCGTCCAGCTTGTAGCCGGAGATGCAGGTGAGGCTCTGGCCGATTATATTCACCTTCTCGATGGCCGAAGCGTTAACATCGCCGCCGCAGGGGTCAGTGCCGTTGGCCCACAGCTCGTTGGCCAGCGGTCCGGGCAGGTCGGATGCAATTACCTGGTGGCTGGCGGTGTTGGTGTAGTTCTGGCCCGGCAGGAGAGTCCCCACCAGCCAGACAGCTGAGGTCAGATTATCCCAGGCCCTGACGCCGTTAAGGGTGACATTGCCAGTGTTGTTCACCCATATGGTGTAGTTGATCTGCTCGCCGATTCCGACTACTGACTTCTCGGCGATCTTTTCCACCTCTAGTGCTGCTCCCGCCTCCGAGCCACCAAGGGGATGATAGTCTTTTCCAGATCCGCCTGAGATGTTGTAGGGCATGTCACCTACGCCGTCGCCGTCGCAGTCCAGGCCATTGTAGTCGGACCAGATGTTGCCCAGCAGGCCGGTGAGGTTCCGACCGCCCTGCTCATAGGTCTGGGATGAGGTGGCGTTCCAGTGGTTTGCCCCGTTGGACCAGGCGTTGTTGCCATTATCAAAGGTGTTGAGGTAGATGGTGTTGCCGCTGGAGGAAACGAGATATATGCCATATTGGTTGTTGCCGGTTGCAGTGTTTCCGGAGATGGTGTTGCTGCCGCCGGTTGATTCCAGCCAGATGCCATAGTTGTTGCCGGTAACGGTATTTCTCAAGATGCTGTTGCTGCTGCCTCCGGAAAAGAGCTTGATGCCATAGTTGCTGCCGGTGGCGCGGTTATCCATGACCGTGTTGCTGTTGGCAGATTGGAGAAAGATGCCGCTGTCAGGGTTGCCGGAAGCGGTATTGCCGGAGATGGTATTGCCGTTGGAGAAATAGATGACGATGCCGCGGTAGGAATTGCCAGTGACAGTATTGCCGGAGATGTTGTTGCCGGTGGATTGATAGAGGTCGATGCCGTTGACGATATTGCCGGAGGCGGTGTTGCCCGTGATGGTGTTGCCGCTAGAGGAGGCCAGGTGGATGCCGTAGCGGCTGCCGCTGGCGGTGTTGCCGGATATGGTGTTGCCGCTTGAGACTGCTACTATTCCACCATAGTTAGATCCCGAATTTCTGGCCACAAATCCCTGCAGAGTGCAGTTAGGGGCGCTCAGGGTGAAGGCGTTCCCCAAGCCACCGGCATCTACCACCGGTGAGCCGACTCCCTGCAGGGTGAGGGTCTTGTTCACCACCACTTTTTCGTAATATGTCCCGCTCTGAACCAGTATGGTGTCACCGGGGCAGGCATCATTGATGGCCGCCTGGATGGTGGTGTAGTTGCAGCCCGAGGCGCATACGGTGTGAGTTCTGGGGCCATAAGTGCAGTTGTACTTGACCATCACCGTCTCTATGGCTGAATCGTTCACCTCGCCGCCGCAGGATTCGGAGGTGCCATTGGCCCATAGCTCATTGGCCAGCGGCCCCGGAAAATCGGTCAATTTTACCAGGTAGCTGGTGGTGTTGGTGTAGTTTTCCCCCGGCTCCAGGGTTCCCAGCTCCCAGACCGCACCGGTCAGATTGTCCCAGGCCCGGACGTTGCTGAGATTGATATTGCCGGTGTTGTTCACAAAGACGGTGTAGCTGATCCACTCGCCCACCTCTGCCTGCGTTTTGTCGGCCAGCTTGTCCGCCTCCATGCTGGGGGCGGCCTCTCTGCCGCCCAGTGGATGATAGTCCTTTTCTGAGCCGCCGGAGATATCGTAGGGTGTCTCACCCACCCCATCGCCGTCGCAGTCGAAGCCCTCATAGTCGGACCAGATGTTGCCCAGCAGGCCGGTGAGGTTCTGCCCGCCTTGCTCATAGCTCTGGGATGAGGTGGCGTTCCAGTGGTTGGCCCCGTTGGACCGGGCGTTGTTGGTGTTATCGAAGGTGTTGAGATAGATGATGTTGCTGCTGGAGGAATCTAGGTAGATGCCGTATAGGCTGTTGCCGCTGGCAGTGTTGCTTGAGATGGTATTGCCGTTGGAGTACTTGAGCTGGATGCCATATTTGGCATTAAAGTTGGCAATATTGCCCGAGAGGGTACTGCTGCTGGAGGATTCGAGGCGAATGCCGTGTTCTTTGTTGCTGCCGATGGTGTTGCCCGAGATTGTGTTGCCAGTGGAGGAGGAGAGATCGATGCCAATGCCGTTGCTTGTGGCGGTGTTGTTAGAAATGGAATTGCTATTGCTGGTGGTAATAATGTAAATGCCGCGGCTGTTGCCGTTGATGGTGTTGCCCGAGATGGTGTTGCCGCTGGAGGAAGTTAGCGCGATGCCATAGTGGATGTTGTTGGTGGCTGTGTTGCCGGAGATGGTGTTGCCGCTAGAGGAGGGGAGTTGGATGCCGATGCCGTTACTGTTAGCGGTATTGTTAGAGATGGTATTGCCGCTGGAGTCAGAGATGGAGATGCCGGTGTCGCTACCGTTTGCGATGTTGCCCGTAATGGTGTTGCCGGTGGAGGAAGAGAGGTAGATGCCGTAGTTAGTGTTGCCGGTTGCGGTATTGCCAGAGACGGTGTTGCCATTGCTGGAAGAAGAGAGTACTATGCCGTAGCCGCTGCCGGTTGCAGTGTTGCCCAAGACGGTGTTGTAACTCGATGCTACTATTATCCCGGATTGGCCGGATGACATAGCCACAAAATCCTGCAGCGTGCAGTTGTTGGCGCTGAGGATGATGGTATACCATGATGCATTTCCGTCCACCACCGGAAGGCCGGCTCCGCTGTCCACGCCCTGCAGCGTGAGTTGCTTGTTCACCACCACATGCTCATAATAGGTCCCGCTCTGCACCAGGATGGTGTCTCCCGCTGTGGAAGCATTGATGGCGTCCTGGATGCTGGTATAGTTCCCAACTCCCGGTGTGGGATCGACAGTCAGGATTGCAGCTCCGGCGCAGTTCGTAAGCAAAATAAAAATGGATATGCCTATTAGAAAGGTCATCGATATATTGTTATGATAGTTCATAATCTCCCTCCAACCACTGGTCAAATGGGATTCTATCGCAATAATTGAGGGATGCAAAGAATATAACACTATCGATAGTTAATGATTCAGGCTGCCCTCTTCTTGTAAAGATGGCATCATTTGCCCAGTTCACTTTTTCGTATCCAGCCGCAAATACTATCCTGGAAAGATCCCCGCTCATGAGCTATGCCTCCCTACAGTGGCCATTTCCGTCCTGATTTTCTCTAATTAAACAAATTTGGTTCTAACACAAGAAAACTTTATAAGGGATCATATCCCAGCCCCATTCCATGCACATCATGGAGGGATTCCTCCCCCACCCCTGGTGGGAGATCTGGTTTGCTCTATCGCTGCCCGTGCTGGCCTACGGCCTCTATAAGATGAACCGGATGATCAAACAGAGTCGCGAGACCCTGCCTCTTCTGGCCGTGGCCGGAGCCTTCGTCTTCGTCCTCTCCTCCCTCAAGCTGCCCTCCGTCACCGGTAGCTGCTCCCACCCCACGGGAACGGGCATGGGCGCCATCATCTTCGGCCCCTGGGTCACCTCCATCCTGGCGGTGATTGTTCTGGTCTACCAGGCAGTCTTCCTGGCCCATGGGGGCCTGACTACCCTGGGAGCCAATGTCTTTTCCATGGGCATAGCCGGACCGGCTGTGGGCTACCTGGTCTACAGGGCAGGCATGCGGGCTGGCCTGCACCTCTACCTCTCTGTCTTCCTGGCGGCGACGCTGGCCGACTGGGCCACCTATCTGGTGACAGCGGCCCAACTGGCATTGGCCTTTCCCGCTGCCTCCGGCGGAATCTATGCCTCATTCGAAGCCTTTGCCGCCGTGTTTGCCATCACCCAGGTGCCCCTGGCCGCAGTGGAAGGGGCGGTGACGGCACTGATGTTCAAGTACATAGTACAGCTCCGCAGCGACGTTCTGGTGAAAATGAATGTGCTCTCGGAAAAGGCAGCGGCCCGGCTCCAGGAGGCAGCGGCATGAAAAGGGCAGGGGGATTTGGACTGGAGGCCGCAGTTCTGATACTGCTCCTGCTCTTCATCGCCTCCTTCGCCTACACCTCCTCTAAGGGCAGCCACCAGTGGAGCGGGGCGGACAGCCAGGCCGAAGGCGTGATATCCGATCTGACCGACGGTGCCTATAAGCCCTGGTACCAGTCCATCTACCAGCCACCCAGCGGGGAGATAGAAAGCCTCCTCTTCGCCCTGCAAGCTGCTGTGGGCAGCCTGATCATAGGCTACTTCCTGGGCTACTACCGGGCTATGGCCCGGGCCAAAGCCGCCTCAGCCGCAGCGGAGAAGGAAGAAAAGCAGAATGCATAATCTCTTAGATGACTACGCCCTCGACAATGGCCTGCGTGATGCCAGCCCCCGCCTCAAGCTTTTCCTGGGCCTCTCATCCATGCTCATCTCTGTCTCCTCCTCCTCGCCCCTACCTCCTCTTTTTGTGGCTCTGACATTGAGCCTGGCCACTGTGCTCCTGGCCAGGATTCCCGGCCGCATCTACTTTCATCTTTTGCTGCTGCCGCTCTCATTTGCCCTGCTCAGTGCCGCTGTGGTGGCCTTCATGCACGGGGACGGCAGGACACTATTTCATCTGCCCCTACTGGGCCTGGACCTGGCGGTGAAAGAAGAAGGCGCCAGCCTGGCCCTTCTTCTCCTGGCCAGGACCTTTGGGGGCATGTGCTCTCTTTATTTCATTGCCCTGACCACGCCCATGATTGAGATCTTCGCCACCCTCCGCTATCTGCGCATGCCCTCCTCTTTCATTGAGCTGTCCATGATGATCTACCGCTACATCTTCGTCTTCCTGGATCAGGCTGCCCGCATCCACAGCGCCCAGGTCATGCGTTTGGGGGACTCCGGAGCCAGACGCTCCCTGGACTCCTTTGCCATGCTCGCTTCCGTCTTATTCCTGCGATCCTGGGAGCAGGGGGAGAGGCTGATCATGGCCATGGACTGCCGCTGCTATGATGGCAAGCTGGAGATCATGGAGCAGACGGGAAAGGCCACGGCCCGGCAGAAGCTGGCGGCGGGGGCATACCTGGCCCTGGCCTCGACCATCGCCGTTTTAAGCAGGGGGTTGACTCTGCTTTGAGCGGCATGGCCAGCATCATAGAGACCAGGGATCTGAGCTACTCCTATGGAGACGGCACCCAGGCATTGAGAAATGTGAGCATCTCTCTCCAGCCGGGACGGAAGGTGGCCCTGGTGGGACCCAATGGGGCGGGCAAGTCCACCCTGATGCTGATGATGAACGGCATCCTCCGCCCTAGCTCGGGAGAGATTCTATTTTCCGGCCAGCCGCTGCAATATGATGCAGCAAGCCTGAGGGCCGTGCGCCGGGCGGTGGGCATGGTCTTCCAGAACTCGGACGACCAGCTCTTTGCCCCAACGGTTTACCAGGACGTGGCCTTCGGGCCCACCAACCTGGGATATCCGGCGGAGAAGGTCAAGAGGTACGTAGGATTTGCCCTGCAGTATGTGGGCCTCTCCGGATATGAGCGCCGTCCCCCCCATCACCTCAGCGGGGGGGAGAAGAAGAGGGTGGCCATAGCCGGTATCCTGGCCATGGAGCCCCAGGTGATGATCCTGGACGAGCCCACCTCCAATCTGGACCCGGCCAGCTCCGAGGAGATCATGGAGATGCTCGACGAGCTGAACCAGGGGGGCAAGACCATGATCATCTCCACCCATGATGTCGACCTGGCTTACCGCTGGGCCGATGAGATCATACTGATGAAGGACGGTGATGTGATCCGGCGGGGGAGCGGTCCGGAAGTATTCATGGATGCCGATCTTATCCGGGACTCCCGGCTCAAGCCTCCGCTGGTGGTGGAGATCTACCAGGAGCTGGCCAGCCGTGGAATGGCATCCGGGGCCAGGCCGCCCAAAAATATTCTGGAGCTATGCGATCTCTTGCAGCCTGGGGGCAGTGGCCGATCCCTGGGAAAGATCTATATCTGGGATGTGGACGGCGCGGACGAAGCAGAGATCAAAAGCATGATTGATCGGATGGGGGACTGCTACAAAGGGGCTATGGGCACCGGGGCCAAGCTACTGGCCGAGAGGTATGGGATACCTCTGGATTTTACCTACGGGGTGATAGACAAGTGCATCCTCAAGGCGCTTATAGGCAAAGCTGCCCTGATCATGACCTCGGGTGGTATGGTGGAGCATACCATGAAGAGGATCAGCGACTACTGCCGGGAGTCGGGAGCAGGGATTAAGGCGGTCAGGATCCAGAAGACCTAGTGGATCACAAGCTCGGCAAATGCTTTCTCCGGCCCGAAATCCTTAAGTAAAATCAAATTGATTAAAGAAAAGTGTATTGGAATGGTCTATTCCATGCGCCCATTTCGTCACCGGTGCGAGGGATCGGTCAACTGGCGGCCGACTCCTCGCCCTGGATCTCCCCAACGCATTCTGTTTCTCCGGAGAGACCTTTCATCTATGCTTATCAAGGGGCATTTCAGTTAAATGCCGTCGATCATTCTTCCCTTCCCATCTTCCTTTCTTCGCCCTCTAAATGGTCCCCTCTAAAGGGCTCTCTCAAAAGCGCAATATGGCACCCACGCCGCCCAGAGAGCGCAAAAATTCATCCTCCTCTACAAACTCCACCTCTGCTCCGGTTTTCTGGGCCAGCTCGTACAGCTCCTCCAGGATGTTCACCTTTGAGGTTCTGCCATTGCAGCGGGGACAGCTCTCCGGCTGGCTGCCCTCCTGGAAGTACTGGCAGCTCTCGCAGATCCATCCCGGAATCACAAAGCCGTCCAGAAGTAGAAGGGACTTTACCCTCCCCTGCTGAAGGGCGTCTCTAACCTTATCGGCTCCGCTGGCATAGAGCTGGCCCCTCAGAACTGCCGATCTCAACTCCGCTGCCCTCTCCCGTCCGGAAGCTCTCTCCTTCTCCAGAGCCAGCCGATCGCCCATCTCAATCAGCTCGGCAGGTGCCGCCCCCATGGAGGCATCCAGAAGGCCCAGGACCTTTTCTCTGATCTGGGAAGGAAGCATCTCCATAATCTCTATCTTGGCCTCAGCTGGCCCGGCGATCACTAGTCCCCTCATATTCTGCAAGCCCTCCAGCTTAGCCAGGTCCTCCACCACCTCCGCCAGAAAGGATTTTATAGCCCCCTTTCGCAGGCGGTTAAAGCGCATCTGGCTCCATCCGCCCTTCTTATGCTTGTTCATCAGATCAATGGAGGACTGGCTGGTCTCCTCCAGCAGGCGGGAGCGGATGGTGAAAAGCCGGGCTTCCTGGGAGTCCAGCAGAAGCAAGCCGTAATCCTCATAGTCGTCTCTCAGCCTGGCCAGGGGGAGGAGAAAAGGAGAGCTGTTCAGGACCACCAGTGGTTCCACCTCCAGGCCCAGGCGGTAGACATGCAGAAATGATAGCGGGCCGCCGGCGAATATCACTCTAGACCGCTCCCCCTTCCGGGGCATGGATGCCACCGACTCCTCCACCAGAGACATAGTGGAGCGGAATGCCTGGCGAAGCCCGGCGGGAAGGGATTTATCCATAGCTCTAAAGCGGGAGGCTATAAAGGATCGGCTGGCATCCAGCTCTGCCCCGCTGCTGCTTTTCATATAAACGGAGAGATAGACGTCCTTTTCATCAGAAATCTCCGAAAGGGCACGCAGATCAATATCTGTAACCGGCAGCAGGCCTTCCGGCATGACTCTCTTGAATTCAGGCTCGGGTTCCATGATAATTTCGATTATTCTTCAGACTCTTCAGTCTGCCCCTCCAGATGCTCCTGTATCTCACGCACTGCCTCCCTCAGCACCCTCACGTTGTCATAGTCTCGCACCATCCCCTCCAGCTCCCCCCTCGACGCGCCCGAGAGCATCCGGACCTGCTCGGTCAGGAGTGGAACCGCCCTCACAATATTGTCCACGATGCTCACCGTGGCCTTCCTGGCCGTGCGGGAGAGGGGATTGAGATCAATGGCTATGACCTTTTTTCCCATGGCCACCAATGCTTCGCAGCGGTCTCCGTCCTCCAAGGGAATAAGCACCACATCGGCATCGTAAATCCCGCCCCTTGTGGCCAGCGCCCGGGCATGATCGAGACCCGGGACGGCAGCATCCGGCCTCTCGCCCAAAACTGTTGTGGCTCCCTTCTCCCGAAGGAGGTCGGCGATCTTTTTGACCCGTTCCTCGCTGCGGTGGAACAGATTGACCTCCAGGGAGATCTTCAGGGCGCCGGCCAGAGCCACCATCTCCTCCGCCGCCAGGGCGGCCACATTTCCGTTGACGCTCAGGGCGGGCTGCTCCGCCAAGAGAAGCATGGCTGCCGCCGCCCGAATGGCCTCTAAAGCCGCAGCCGTAGTCGTTTCGCCTATCAGGTAGTCGAAGCACTCGCCGCGGCCCTGGGCGATCAGCCCCTGGGTGCTGGTGTAGCCGCGCCTGACCCCTTCCGCCACCCTCTCCCGGGCAATCAGGGATGCATAGCGGGGATGGGACACTGGAATATCAGTCAAGATTGGCACCTCTCTGCGATATGGTAGTAGTCTGAACCTCTCCGAACTCTTTCAGGGCTTTCTCGCTCTCTTCTCCCCAGGCGAAGACGGCATCGCCCAGCATAATCATGCTCGCACTTCCCCCTGCCGCCTCTACCGCTT
>MTKX01003660.1_pt7 | contig 18592 bp, 13 predicted proteins | sample 1042771 | NCBI WGS metagenome assembly MTKX01 (sample SAMN06212183, study PRJNA360534) | anaerobic digester metagenome | biome: Wastewater treatment plant; material: sludge; isolation source: anaerobic digester fed with sludge from wastewater treatment plant | place: Denmark: WWTP Randers ... | reverse complement strand
GATCCTGTTCGGCCTGCGCAATTCGCCCGACTTCGGGCCGGTGTTGACCGTCGGTTCGGGCGGTCTCGACGTCGAGTACATGAACGCCCGGCTCAAGGAGGGGCGGGCCGCCGGCATCGCCTCGGCCCACCTTCTCGACGAGGCCGGGGCCCGGGCCCTGCTCGAGCCGCTGGCCTTCTTCGGCAAGATGGCCGCCCCGTTCCGGGGACGCCCGCCTCTCGTCTCTCCCGAGGCGCTCGTGGCGACGCTGCTGCGGTTCCGCGACATGGCCGCGGCCTTCTCGCCGTTCGCGGCCGGGACCCCGTTCGTCCTGGAGGAGGCCGAGGTCAACCCGTTCGTCGTCCGGCGCGGCCGGCTCGTGCCGCTCGACGGCGTCTGCCGCTTTTCCCGCCGCAAGGCGGTCCTCGCGGAGCGCCCCATCGAGGGCGTCGGCAAGCTCCTCAGGCCAGGGTCGATCGGCATCATCGGCGTTTCCGAGAAGATGAACATCGGCCGGGTCATCCTGGCCAACATCCTCAAGGCCGGCTTCCCGCCGGACCGGGTCACCGTGGTCAAGCCCGGGCTCGACGCGATCGACGGCTGCCGCTGCGTCCCCAGCGTCGCCGCCATGCCCGAGACGGTCGACCTGTTCGTCCTGACCCTCGGCGCGGACCTCTGCGCCGGGGTCGTCGAGGACCTCGTCGCCCACGGCAAGGCCCGTTCGGTCATCCTCATCGCCGGCGGGATGGGGGAGAAGGAGGGCGGGGCCTCCATCGAGGACCGCATCCGCGGCGTCCTCGCCGAGGGCCGCCGGTCCGGCCGGACGACGCCCGTGGTCAACGGCGGCAACTGCCTGGGCGTCGTCTCCAAGCCGGGCCGCTACGACACGCTCTTCATCCCCGGTCACAAGCTGCCCCGGCCGGCCACGGCCGGCACGGCCTCGGCCATGATCAGCCAGAGCGGCGCCTTCATGATCTGCCGGATGAGCAAAATGCCGGCCCTGGAGCCCGTCTACTCGGTCTCCCTGGGCAACCAGCTCGACCTGACCGCCTCGGACTACTTACGCTATCTCAAGGACGATCCCGCCGTCCGCAGCTTCTTCGTCTACATGGAGGGCTTCAAGCCCGGCGACGGCTTGGCCTTCGCCCGGGCCATCGGCGAGATCGCGGCCTCGGGCCGGACGGTCCTGGTCTACAAGGCCGGCCGCAGCCCCGAGGGCCGCTCGGCGACCTCGAGCCACACGGCCTCGGTGGCCGGCGACTACGGCGTCTTCAAGGCCCTCTGCGCCCGGGCCGGCGCCGTCGTGGCCGAGGACCTGTTCGCCTTCGAGAGCTTCATGAAGGGCCTGGCCCTGCTCGAAGGGCGGGCCGCGGCGGGCCGGCGGGTCGGGCTCATCAGCAACGCCGGCTTCGAGTGCGTCATGATGGCCGACAACCTCAAGGACGGCGACGGCCTCGACCTGGCCTCGTTCTCCCCGGCGACGCACGAGCGCATCCTCGCGAGCCTGCGGCCCCTCGGCATCGACCGGCTCCTCGACGTCCACAATCCGCTCGACGTGACGCCCGTCGCCGACGACGCCGCCTTCGCGGAGAGCGCCCGGGCCTTCGTCGAGGACCCCGGCGTCGACTGCGCCGTCCTGTCCAACGTGCCGCTGACCCGGGCCATGCAGACCCTGCCGCCGGGACCGGGGCACGCCGAGGACCTGGCCGCGCCGGGGAGCTTCGCCTCGCGGGTCGTCGACATCTTCCGGTCGACGGCGAAACCCCTCGTCGTCAACATCGACGCCGGGGCGCTCTACGACCCCCTGGCCGCCCATCTCGAGGCGGCGGGGGTGCCCGTCTTCCGGCGGGCGGACGAGGCCCTGCGCTTCATGAGGATGTTCGTCGGACGAACGGCCCGTTAACGGGGCCGTCCGGAGGGCCGGTCCCTAGCGGACCCGGCCCTGGAAGCGGTGGGGGAATCCGCCCGGGTCGTTGGTCGTGATCGAGCCCGTGTGGCAGACCCGGCACGACGTCGCCTGGGTCCCGCCGTGGGCGTCCACAACCCCGTTGATCCCGCCGCCCTTCGAGCCGGCGTGACAGACCTTGCAGCTGCCGAGGGGCACGGCCTTGTTCTGGTACTGGGTGAACATGTAGTGGTCGGACGGCTCGTTCGAGGGCACCTGGGCGTGGGGGCTGCCGTGGCAGGCCGGGCAGGCGATCCCGCCGTGGCCGGCGGCGTTGCGGTAGAGGGCGTCGCCCGTACCGACCTCGGCCACGAACGTGTGGCAATTGACGCAGGACGGCTCGCCGACCCAGGGCACCCGGCCGGCATAGATCATCGTCGTCAGCGTCGTCAGGGAGCCGTGGCAGTTCGTGCAGTTGCCGTCGGCGTCGGTGTGGGCCGTGCTCCGGTGGGATCGCGTCTGGGCCCCGGCGTGGCAACTGTAGCAGGAGATGCCGGTCTGGGTGGCGTGGAAGCCGTGGACGGCCTTGGACAGGTACGAGCCCGAAGTGCCTTCGCCGGTCTGGCCGAGGGCCGGGGAGCCGTGGCAGTCGGCGCAGAGGACGGGCAGGCCGTCCTCGACGAAGGTCGTGTCCTCGGCCTCGTCGTGCGTGGCCAGGACCGATTCGGCGTCGTCGCCGTTGTGGCAGGAGGCGCAGCCCCATTCGTCCGAGACCGGAACCGTGGCCCGGGTCCGGGCCAGGACGTCCCCCGTGGACGCGTCGCGGACGGTGATCTCGGCGACCTGGTAGGGTTCCCAGGTCAGGTCGTCCTTCAGGGGCACGACGGGGATGCCGTCGGCCTGGAAATGGGTGCCCTTCAGGAGCATGTCCCCGGTGAGGCCGTTGTTGACGCCCGGGTCGACCAGGTTGAGGCCGGTGTCGGGGGCCAGGGCGACGCCGAAGAGGTCGAGGGAGTCGTCCCAGAAGCCCCGGTAATCGCGGACCGGGTCCGCGGTCGTCTTGCCGTAGGAAGAGGTGTTGTCGACGAGCGCATACTCCACCGTGACGCCGGAGGTCACGATCTGGGGCGGGTCGCCGCGCCGGACGACCTGGGCCCACAGGGTATTGTAAGGAGGCTGGAAGACCTCGGCCTCGTAGGTGGCGTTGATCTCGTGCATGCCGAGGTCGTTCCAGGCCAGGACGACATAGGACATCGACTCGGCCGGGATGACGACGGGCGTGACATCGGTATCGTCCTTGGTCTGGCAGGAGGCGAGGAACGCGGCCAGGACCAGGACGGCGACGGCGGCAGGGGTGCGGCGCTTCGGCATACGGCTCTCCTTCCGGGCTATTATTCCCTGAAACGTCCCAATTTGCAAACGACGGCCGCGGCCGGACCGTTTCCTTGTCCGGCCCCGGTGCCCGTGGTACAATCGGGCGACATGAAGCGCGTCCCCGTCCTCGCGGCCGTCCTGGCCTGGTGGATGGGAGGGGGTATCCTCATGAGCCGACCGCAGACGCCCGACGCCCGCCTCCTGGCCTCCTTCATCCCCGTCACGGCCGGCCCCTGGCTCTCGGAGGCCGACCAGGTCTTCGACGCCGAGACCGTCTTCGACTACATCGACGGCGCCGGCGAGGTCTACCGCTCCTACAATATGCGCGGGCTCGTGGCCCGGCGCTTCCACAAGGACGGCCGCCCGGACATCGTCGTCGACGCCTTCGACATGGGCTCGGCGGAGGACGCCTTCGGCGTCTTCACCCACGACCTCGACGGCGAGGACGCAGCGATCGGCCAGGGCTCGGCCTACAAGGCCGGCCTGCTGTCGTTCTGGAAGGACCGCTACTTCGTGTCGGTCTACGCCGAGGAGGAGACGCCGGAAACCAAGGCCCTGGTGCTCGATCTCGGCCGGCGCATCGCCGCGGCCATCCCGGGGACGGGGGAGAGGCCGGCCCTGCTGGCGCTCCTGCCGCCCGACGGGCTCGAGGGAGGCCGGGTCCGCTTCTTCCACTCGCACGCCGTCCTCAATTACCACTTCTTCGTCGCCGAGGCCAACGTCCTGCTCCTCGGCCCGGAGACCGACGCCGTCCTGGCCCCGTACGGGCCGGGCCGGCTCTTCGTGGCGGCCTACGGCGCGCCCGCGGCCGCGGCCCGGGCCCGGGACTCGTTCGCCGCGGCCTATTTGCCGGAAGCGGGGGCGAGCGGCGCCCTGCGCACCGAGAACGGCCGGTGGACGGCCGTCCGCACCGGAGGGGACCTCGTCGCGGTCGTCTTCGACGCGGCCTCCGAACGGGAGGCCCTGGACCGGCTCGACGCCGTCTTCGCCCTGGCCCGCGGCCGGGCCGTCCGTTAGAAACAAAAAAGGAGGACACGACCATGGCCAAGACCTTCACCCGCCGGGATTTCCTCAAGACCGCCGCCGCCGCCCCGCTGGCCGGCGCGGTGCTGCCGCGCCTCTCCGGAGAGCCCGCCCCGCTCGCGCCCTCGGCCGCGCCCGCCGCCGACAGGGTCCGCGTCGTCCTCGTCCGCGACCCGGCCCCTCTCGGCGCCGGCGGCGCGCCGCCGGCCGAAGTCGTCCAGCGGATGCTCGACGACGCCGTCAAGGCCCTGCTCGGCGAGTCCGACATCGTCAAAGCCTGGAAGACGCTCATCCGGCCCGACGACGTCGTCGGCATCAAGACCAACGCCTGGCGCTACATCCCGACGACGGCCGAGGTCGAGCAGGCCATCAAACGGCGGGTCATGGACGCGGGCGTGGCCGAGACCGACATCGGCATCGACGACCGCGGCGTCCTCCGCCATCCCGTCTTCCAGCGGGCCACCGCCCTCGTCAACGCCCGCCCCATGCGGACCCACCACTGGTCCGGCGTCGGCAGCCTGATCAAGAACTACATCATGTTCACCCCCCAGCCTTCGGCCTGGCACGGCGACACCTGCGCCGACCTGGCCGCCATCTGGGACCTCCCGGCCGTCAAGGGCAAGACCCGGCTCAACGTCCTGGTCATGTTCACGCCCCTGTTCCACAGCGTCGGGCCGCACAACTACGCCAAGGACTACGTCTGGGAGTACAAGGGCCTCGTCGTCAGCCGCGATCCCGTGGCCGCCGACGCCGTCGGGCTGCGCATCATCGAGGCCAAGCGCCGGGCCCACTTCGGGGACGACCGGCCCCTGCCGATGACGCCCCACCACATCGCGCTGGCCGAGACCCGCCACCATCTCGGCGTGGCCGATCCGGCCCGCATCGAGCTCGTCAAGCTCGGCTGGGACGAAGGGATCCTGGTCTAACCCGCCATGACGGAGATCGGGCTGTTCGCCGGCGGGGCCGTGTTCGGAGCCCTGGTCGTCCTCGTCGTCCACCTCATCCGCAGGAAGGACACCCGCGAGATCGCCCTGGCCGTGGCCCGCGAAACGGAGTCAGAAAAGGTCCAGGACCTCGAGGCCCTCATCGGCCGGGTCCGCGACAGCTTCGGGGCCCTGTCGCAGGAGGCCCTCAAGTCCAGCACGGGCGAGCTCCTCAAGCTGGCCCGGGAGAACCTGGACGGCCGGATGCAGGTCGGCGCCAAGGAGCTGGAGACCAAGAAACAGCTCATCGACCAGAACCTGTCCGCCATGAAGGGCGACCTCCAGAAGATGCAGGACCTCGTGGCCCGCTTCGAGTCCGAGCGGGCCCGCCAGTACGGCCAGCTCGACGCCCAGCTCAAGACGGCGGCCCGCGAGACCTCGCGTCTGCAGGACACGGCCGACCATCTCCGCCAGGCCCTGGTCAGCACCAAGGCCCGCGGCCAGTGGGGCGAGCGCATGGCCGAGGACGTCCTGCGGCTGGCCGGTTTCGTCGAGGGCGTCAACTACATCAAGCAGACGGTCCTCGACCTGGCCGCCTCGAGGCCCGATTACACCTTCCGGCTGCCCCAGGGCCTGAAGGTCAACATGGACGTCAAGTTCCCCCTCAACAGCTACCTGCGCTACCTCGAGGCCGGCGACGAGGCCGCCCGGGAAGGCCACCGGGCCCAGTTCCTGCGCGACGTCCGCACCCGGATCAAGGAAGTGACGACGCGCGACTACATCAATCCCGAGGAGCGGACGCTCGACTACGTCCTGGTCTTCATCCCCAACGAGCAGGTCTACGCCTTCATCAACGAGAACGACCCGGGCCTCGTGGACGAGGCCCTGAAGGCCAAGGTCATCCTCTGCTCGCCGTTCACGCTCTTCGCCATCCTGGCCATCATCCGGCAGTCCCTCGACAATTTCAGCATGGAGAAGACGGCCGGCGAGATCCTCGGCCTGGTGCGGAATTTCGAGCGGGAGTGGGAGAAGTTCACGGATTCCATGGCCAAGATGGGGGACAAGCTCGAGGCCGCCCGCAAGGAGTTCGGCCAGATGACGGGGACGCGCAAGGACAAGCTCGACCGCTCCCTGCGCAAGATCGAGGACCTCAGGCGGCTGAAGGGGATCGGCGAGGCCGGGGCGCTCGAGGCCGAGGCCGAGGTCCCGGCCCTGGAGCCGGGCGGCGACGACGCGACGGAGGAGTGAGAGATGGAGACACCCCGGAAGAAAGCCCGGAAGCTGCCCCGGGGCGCGGTCGTCGCGGCGGCCGCGGTCCTCGTCCTGGCCGCGCTCATCGTCCGCGGGGCGACGAAACGGACGGCCGTCGATGCCTACGTCCTGGAGCCCTTCGATCTCGACTACACCGTGCTGGCCAACTGCACGGTCGACTATCCCAAGCCGCTCGACCTGACCTTCCTGCGCGAGGGCATCGTCAGCGAGGTGGCCGTCAAGGACGGGGACCCGATGGCGAAGGGCCTCGTCCTGGCCCGCATCGACGACTTCGACGCCGAGCGGAACCTGGCCATCAGCGCCGACAACCTCCGCTCGGCCGAGCTCAAGCTGCGCAACGCCCGCGAGGAGGTCCTGCCGAACCTGGGGGAGAAGCTCAACGAGTACGAGGTCAACCTCCGGCAGGCCGAGCGGAACCGCGACCGCTTCACCGAGCTCCTGGCCGCCGGCGGCGTGTCCAAGGCCGACCTGGAGAAGGCCGAGAAGGAATACCAGCGGGCCCTGTCCCAGTACAATCAGCAGAAGCTCGAGCTCGAGAGCTACTCCCGAAGCGGGCGGCTGGCCGACCTCGAGTACCAGGTCTCCATCGGCCGGGCCCAGCTCGACCTGGCCCGGCGGAACCTGGAGAACACCCGGATCGCCGCGCCTTTCGAGGGGACGGTGCTCAAGGTCGACGTCCAGCCGGGGCAGAAGGCGACCTTGGCCACGCGGGCCTTCACGGTCGTCGAGAAAGCGCCCTGGGAGCTGGGCCTCTACGTCGACCAGCGCGAGCTGCCCTTCCTCAAGGAGGGCCTGGCCGCCCTGGTGACGATGGACGCCTATCCCGGCGACCGCATCCGCGGCGAGGTGTCCTACGTCTGCAGCGAGGTCGACAAGGAGAAGAACACCTGCGAGCTGCGCATCCGGCTCGTCGACCCCCCCGCCTTCATCAAGCCCGGGATGGCCGGACGGGCCGAGATCCTGGCCGCCCGGTTCGAGAAGGCCCTGGCCCTGCCCGCGCGGTTCGCCAAGACGAGAGCCGGCGGCGGGGCCGTCTGGCGGTGGGACGGACAGAGGGCCGAGCTCGTCCCGGCGGCGCTCAAGCCGGTCGGCGAGCGCTGGGTCCTCGTCGAGGGCCTCGAGGCCGGGACCGTGGTCCTCGACGCCGACGCGGCGGCCGCGGCGCGCCGGCTCAAGCCGGGCCGCCGGGTGCCGGGGCCTGCGGCCGCCGGGGAGAGATGATCGTCCGTCCGTACGAGACCCACATCGCCTTCCGGTTCCTCCTGAAGGGGCGGGGCCAGTCCGTCCTCCTGCTCGTCGGCATCGCGGTCGGCGTGGCCGTGCAGTTCTTCCTGTCGGCCCTCATCGGCGGGCTCCAGGAGAGCCTCATCGAGCGCACGGTCGGCTCGGCCCCCCATATCTTCCTCCTCCCCCCCGACGACCTGCCGACGAGTCTCCTCGCCGGCGACGGGCAGACCGTCGATTCGCGGCGCGTGCCCTATTCCGAGCTGACCGAGGTCCTGTCCTGGCGGCCGTACTACGACTTCCTGAAGACGACTCCCGGCGTCGAGGCCACCTGCCCGGTGGCCGGGGGCCAGGGCTTCATCGAGCGGGGAGGGGCCACCGAGACCGTGGCCATCAAGGGCATCCTGGCCGAGGAGGGCGCCCGCGTCTACCGTTTCGACCGCAACCTCCGCTCGGGCCGGGCGGGCCTGACCGGCGACGCGGCCATCGTCGGCCTTTCGGTCGCCGACAAGCTGCGCCTCGACCTCGGCGACCGGTTCTTCGTCCGCAACAGCAAGGGGGCGGGGGAGACGTTCACCGTGGAGGGGATCGTCGACCTGGGCGCCGTCCAGGCCAACGCCCTGGTCTTCCTGTCGCTCGACCGGGCCCGCAGCTTCCTCGGCCTCGACGGGATCAGCGCCGTCGAGGTCCGGGTGGCGGACCCGTTCCGGGCCGAGGCCGTCGCCGCCGGACTGCGGCGGGAGTTCTCGCGGGTCAAGTTCGAGTCCTGGCAGTCCCGCAACAAGGAGCTGCTGACGGCCCTGCGGTCGCAGAGCGGCTCGTCCGGCGTCATCCAGTTCTTCGTCCTCTTCGCCATCTCGCTCGGCATCGCCTCCGTTCTGGGTATCGCCGCCGTCCAGAAATCCCGCCAGATCGGCATTCTCAAGGCCATGGGGGTCGACGACCGGGGGGCGGCCCGCATCTTCCTCATCCAGGGACTGGTCCTCGGCGCCGGCGGGTCGGTCCTGGGCCTCGGGCTGGGCTACGGCATCGGCCTGGCCTTCCTGCGCTTCTTCGGGACGGGGGCCTTCGGGCTCCAGCTCGGCGCCTTCAACCTGGTCGTCCCGGCCGTCCTGGCCGTCTTCGGCGCCGCCGTCGCCTCGGTCATCCCGGCCCGCAAGGCCGCTCGCCTGTCCCCGATCGAGGTCATCCGCAATGGCTGACATCATCGAGGCCCGCGGCCTGGTCAAGCGTTTCGGCGACGTCGTGCCGACCGAGGTCCTGCACGGCATCGACGTCTCGTTCGAGCGCGGCGCCCTGACCGCGGTCATCGGGCCCTCGGGTTCGGGCAAGACGACCCTGCTCAACATCGTCAGCCTGCTCGAGAGCCCGACGGCGGGAACCCTCCTCGTCGACGGCCGCGATTTCTCGGCCGGCGACATCAATGCCTACGCCGCCTACCGGAACGCCCACATCGGGTTCATCTTCCAGTTCCACTACCTCCTGCCGGAGTTCACGGCCCTGGAGAACATCCTCATCCCGCACTGGATCGGGCGGGGCCGGCCGCCGGCCGCGGCCGTCGACCGGGCCCTGGGGCTGATGCGCGAGATGGCCATGCTGCCGGTCAAGGACAAGTATCCCAACCAGATCTCGGGCGGCGAGCAGCAGCGCGTCGCCATCGCCCGGGCCCTGGCCCTGGAGCCGCGGATCGTCTTCGCCGACGAGCCGACCGGCAACCTCGACCGCGAGACGGGCTCGGCCGTGCTGGGGGTCATGACCCGGATGATCCGCGAGCTGGGCACGACCCTGGTCATGGTCACCCACGACCGCGAGATCGCCCTCAAGGCCGACCGCATCCTCGAGCTCGTCGACGGCCGCATCTGCAAGTCCTTCCGGGTCGCCGACAAGGGGATCGATGCGGCCCGCGGGCTGCTCGAGGACCGCGACTGCTTCGTCGACGGGGCGGGCGATCCTGCCCGGCGGGGCTAGGCCCGCGGGCCGAACAGGGCCGTGCCGAGTCGGACCAGCGTGGCGCCCTCCTCGACGGCCACCCGCCAGGAATGGCTCATGCCCATCGACAGCAGCCTCATCTCGACGCCCGGCACGGCGGCGGCTTCGAGGGCTTCGAAGACGCGGCGGGTCTCCTTGAAGTAGGGGCGGGAGTCCTCGGGGTCGCCTTCGAACGGTCCCATGGTCATGACGCCCCGGACGCGCAGAGAGGGGAGGGCGGCCAGGTCCCGGACCAGGGCCTCGGCGTCGTCCGGCATGATCCCGGCCTTCTGGGGCTCGCGGCCGCTGTTGATCTCGACGAGGACGTCGAGCGTCCGACCGGCGGCGGCGGCCCGCTTGTCGAGCTCCCGGCCGAGGCCGAGGGAATCGACGGTCTCGACGAGGTCGAAGAGCTCGACGGCCTTTTTGGCCTTGTTCGTCTGGAGGTGGCCGATGAGGTGCCAGCGGACCCGTCGGCCGACCTCCGGGACGACGGCGGCCGCCTCCTGGACGTAGTTCTCGCCGACGATCCGGACCCCGGCCTCGACGGCTTCGAGGATCTCGGCCGGGGTCCTGGTCTTGGCGGCCGCCACGAGCTCGACGCCGGGGGGCAGCTCGCTCAGGACGGCCTTGACGTTCGCGGCGATGGCGCTCATCGGGAGCATTCTAGCACAAACAGGGACCAGGTCTTCGCAGGAGGCCTCGTATCGGCAGTGATGCGAAGACCAGGTCCCCGTTTGCGAAGACCGGGTCCCTTCTTTTATGGGCGCGGCTGGGTTATAATCGGCCCTTCCTCCGGAGAACCATGATGACCATCCGCGAAGAGCTGGAACGGACCGAGCGCCAGGTCCTCTCGCCCAAAGCCTGCCTGAGCTCGGCCTCGCGGGGGAGGGTCCGGCCCGAAGCGCCGCACGTCCTGCGGACGGATTTCCAGCGCGACCGCGACCGCATCATCCACTCCAAATCCTTCCGCCGCCTCAAACACAAGACCCAGGTCTTCCTGTCGCCGTTCGGCGACCACTACCGGACGCGGCTGACCCACTGCCTCGAGGTCTCCCAGATCGCCCGGACCATCGCCAAGGCCCTGCGCCTCAACGAGGACCTGACCGAGGCCATCGCCCTCGGCCACGACCTCGGCCACACCCCGTTCGGCCACGCCGGCGAGCAGACCCTGCGCAAGCTCCTGCCCCTCGGCTTCCACCACGCCGACCAGAGCCTGCGGGTCGTCGAGAAGCTCGAGTACGAGGGCAAAGGCCTCAACCTGACCTTCGAGGTCCGCGACGGCATCCAGCGCCACTCCAAGGGCCGGGGCGAGATCTTCGACCAGGACGCCGAGGACATGCCCTCGACCCTCGAGGGACAGATCGTCCGGGTCTCCGACGTCATCGCCTACGTCAACCACGACGTCGACGATGCGCTCCGGGCCGGCATCATCAAGGAAGAGGACATCCCGGCCGGACTGGTCAAGGTCCTGGGGAAATGGCACGCCACGCGCATCGATCGCATGGTCCTCGACGTCGTCGAGGCCAGCCTGGCCGCGGGCCTCGAGCGCATCGCCATGAGCGACCGCATCATGAGGGCCGTCGTCGAGCTGCGCGAGTTCCTCTACCAGAACGTCTACTTCAACTCCGCCGCCCGGGACGAGCTGCGCAAGACCGAGAAGATCATCACCGACCTCTTCGGCTACATCACGGAGCGCCCCCAGGAATACATCCGGCCGTATCCGGCCGGCGACCCGGAGATCGTCCGGGTCGGGGACTTCATCGCCGGCATGACCGACCGCTACGCCATGGCCCTCTACGAGCAGGTCTTCCTNNAACACCTCGCCCGCATCGCCGCCCGCCTCCGCGCCCACTCCCTGCGCATGACCACGGCGGCCGGCTCGGGGCACCCGACGACCTGTCTCTCCGCGGCCGACCTCGTGGCCTGCCTGTTCTTCCGCGAGATGCGCTGGAACCCGGCCGATCCGCACGACCCGGCGGCCGACGAGTTCGTCCTGTCCAAGGGCCACGCCGCGCCCCTGCTCTGGGCGGCCTACGCCGAAGCCGGCATCCTGCCGCCCGAGAGCCTCCTCGACCTGCGCAAGATCTCGAGCGACCTCGAGGGCCACCCGACGCCCCGCATGCCCTGGATCAAGGCCGCCACCGGCTCTCTCGGCCAGGGCCTGTCGGTCGGGGCCGGCCTGGCCCTGGCCCAGCGCCTGGACCGGTCGCCGGGCCGCACCTTCGTGCTGCTCGGCGACGGCGAGTGCGCGGAGGGCCAGGTCTGGGAGGCCGCGGCCGCGGCGGCCCACTGGAAGCTCCGCAACCTCGTCGCCGTCGTCGACGTCAACCGGCTCGGCCAGTCCGATTGGACCATGCACGGCCACGACCTGGCCGCCCTCAAGCGCAAGTTCGCCGCCTTCGGCTGGGACGCCGTCGTCGTCGACGGTCACAAGATCGACAAGGTCCTGGCCGGCCTCCAGCGGGCCGGCAAGAAGGGCCGGCCCACCGCCGTCCTGGCCCGGACCCTCAAGGGCAAGGGCGTCAGCTTCATCGAGGACCGCAACGGCTGGCACGGCAAGCCCCTCAAGGCCGACGAGCTGGCCCGGGCCCTCGAAGAGCTCGGGCCGACGCCGGAGGTCGACGCCCGCCGCTTCATCCACAAGCCCAAGCCGTTCCGCAAGAGGAAGATCGTCGTGGCCATGGGCTTTCCCCGGACGACCTACACGGATAAGACCGCCACCCGCCTGGCCTACGGCAACGCCCTCCTCAACCTGGCCAAGGTCGACCCCCGGGTCGTGGCCGTCGACGGCGACGTCAAGAACTCGACCTACGCCGACAAGTTCTTCGAGGCCTTCCCGGACCGCGCCTTCCAGGGCTACATCGCCGAGCAGAACATGGTCGGCGTGGGCATGGGCCTGGCGGCCAAGGGCTACATCCCCTTCATGGCCACCTTCGCCGCCTTCCTGACCCGGGCCCACGACCAGGTCCGCATGGCCGCCTACTCGTTCTCCAACATCAAGCTCTGCGGCTCCCACGTCGGGGTCAGCATCGGCGAGGACGGCCCGTCCCAGATGGGGCTCGAGGACCTGGCCATGTTCCGGCCCATCCCGGGCTGCGTCGTCCTCTACCCGGGCGACGCCGTCTCGTCCGAGGCCTGTGTCGCGGCCGCGGCGGCCCACAGGGGCCTGTGCTACATCCGGACCTCGCGCCCGGCGACGCCCCTCCTGTATCCCGCCGGAGAGACCTTTCCGATCGGCGGCTCCAAGGTCCTGCGGAAAGGGGAGGGTGACGCCGTCACGGCCGTCGCCGCCGGCGTCACGCTCCACGAGGCCGTCAAGGCCTGCGACCTGCTGAAGAAGGAGGGCATCGGCCTGCGCGTCCTCGACGCCTATTCCGTCGCCCCGCTCGACGTCGAGGGCCTCCGCCGCGAGGCCGCGGCCACGGGCGGCCGGGTCGTCGTGGTCGAGGACCACTTCCCGGCCGGCGGTCTGGGCGAGGCCGTGGCGGCCGCCCTGGCCGGCGAGGCCGAGGTCGTCCACCTCTGCGTCCGCGAGCTGCCGCGGTCGGGCAAGCCCGACGAGCTCCTGGAGCGCTTCGGCATCTCGGCCGGGCACATCGTCCGGGCCGTCCGGGAGCTCCTCGGCCGTTGAGCGCCCGCCGCCTCGCGTCCTCGATCGCCGCGGCGTCGGCCGTACTGGCCGTCGTGTGCGCCGCCGCCATCCGTTCCCAGGCCCCGGCCCCGCCGCGTCCCTCGGCCCGCCCCGGCGACGTCCTCAAGGGCCTGGTGACGACGGTCTACGACGGCGACACCATCAGGGTCCGCCTGCACGGGTTGGGCGAGGAGAAGGTCCGGCTCATCGGCGTCGACACCCCCGAGCTCGACGACGAGCGCGAACCGGTCCGGCTCCTGGCCTTTTTGGCCAAGCGTTACGCCTTCAGCCGGCTCTACCGGACCACCGTCGAGCTCGTCCGCGGCCCCGAGGAGCGCGACGACTACGGCCGGCTCCTGGCCTTCGTCCGCACCGAGGGGGGCGAGAGCTTCAACGTCCGGCTCGTCCGGGACGGTTACGCCCACGCCTTCCTGAAGTTCCCCTTCGACGAGGACCTCAGGCGGCAGCTGCGGGAGGCCGAAGCGGAGGCCCGCCGGGCCGGCCGGGGGCTGTGGCGGGAGGAGCCCTATCCGGTGATCGCCGCCGAGGCCGCCTCGGCCCGCGTGGGCGAGGTCCTGACCGTCCGCTTCCGCTGCCGCCGCCAGTTCAAGCGGGGCGGCTTCCACCTCCTCGAGGCCGAGGGGGCCGCCTTCGACGCGGCCATCCCCCTCGAGGTCTTCAAGACCCTGCCCGGCTCCCTCGACTTCGCGGGCCGGACGCTCGAAGCCACCGGCCTCGTCGAGCTCTACAAGGGCCGTCCCCAGATCATGATCGGCCTGCCCGTCCAACTCGTCCGGACGGGCGGCCAGGAGTAGCCCATGCCCGCGATCCTTTCGCCCGACCTCCGGGCCGCCCTCGAGGCCGCCGTCGGAGCGGCCCACGTCGACTCCGATCCCGAGCGCACGGCCGACTACGGCCACGACGAATTTTCGCTCCGCGAGATCGCCCGCGACCCGGACCTGGTCGTCAAGCCGGGCTCGACCGAGGAGGTCGCCGCCGTCCTGCGGTTGGCTAACGAACACGGCGTCCCCGTCACTCCGCGGGGCGGGGCGACCGGGCTGTGCGGCGGCTGCGTCCCCGTCCGGGGCGGCATCGTCCTGTCCCTCGAGCGCATGGCCCGCGTCCTCGAGGTCGATGCCGACAACCAAATGGCCGTGACCGAGGCCGGCGTCCGGCTGTCCGATTTCTCCCGGGCGGTCGAGGAGGCCGGGCTGACCTTCCCGCCCCACCCGGGCGACGAGAGCGCCATGATGGGCGGCCTGGTGGCCACCAACGCCGGCGGCAGCCGGGCCGTCAAGTACGGGACCATCCGGACCTACGTGCGCGGCCTGACCCTGGTGACGCCGTCCGGGGACGTCCTGCGCCTCGGCGGTAAGCTCGAGAAATCGAGCACGGGCTACAACCTCATGCACCTCGTCATCGGCTCCGAGGGCACGCTCGGCGTCGTCACCGAGATCGTCCTCCACCTCAAGGCCCGGCCCGGCCAGACGCGCTCGCTCGTCGTGCCCTTCGACGCCCTCGAGCCGGCCCTGGAGACCGTGCCCCTGATCATGAAGCGGGGCATCGTCCCCCTGGCCGTGGAGTTCCTGGAGATCGAGCCCATCGTCCTGACCGAAGCCCACATCCGCAAGACCTGGCCGACCAAGCTCGGCCGGACCCATCTCCTGATCATCCTCGACGCCTCGTCGGACGAGGAGATGGACCGGCTGTCCCAGGCCGTGGCCGAGATCTGCTGCGAGAAGGGGGCCATCGACGTCTTCATCGCCGACACGCCCAGCAAGCAGGAGGAGGTCCTGGCCATCCGCTCCCAGATCTACGACGCCATCAAGGCCGGGACCGTCGAGATCCTCGACATCGCCGTGCCCCGGGCCGAGGTGGCCGGGCACGTCCGCGCCGTCCGGGACATCGCGGCCCGCACCGGCCTGTGGCTGCCGACCTTCGGCCACGCCGCCGACGGCAACGTCCACACCCACATCATGAAGGCCCGCTACGAGAACGGGGCCATGGTCCCCATCCCCGAAGCCGCCTGGCGGGACAAGGCCGACGGCGTCCGGCGGGAGATCTTCGAGGACTGCCGCCGCCGCGGCGGGGTCATCTCCGGCGAGCACGGCATCGGCCTGGTCAAAAAGCCCTATCTGCCGCTCGTCTTCGACGCCCGGCAGATCGAGATCATGCGCGGCATCAAGAAGGTCTTCGATCCCCGGGGCATCATGAACCCCGGCAAGATCTTTGACTAGGAGAGGCCTTCGTGCTATACCTGGAGCGCAAGGGGCTATGATCAATCCTTCGTCATAGGGGGTCCGTCATGGTCGTCGAACGCATCACCGAGATCTACGTCATCCTCGAGAACAAGCCGTCCCAGCTGGGGGACCTGTGCAGCTTCCTGGCCGAGAACGAGATCAACATCGACGCCATCGGCGTCTTCCACGACACGGCCAAGCTCGTCGTCCAGCAGCTCAACAAGGCCGTCAAGCTGCTCGGCAAGCTCAGCTACACGACCGAGCTCCGGGACGTCATCCGGGTCGACCTGGAGAACCGGCCGGGGGCCTTGGCCGAGCTGACGACCAAGCTCGGCGACGAGGGCATCAACATCGAGTACATCTACGGCACCCTGTCGCGTAAGGGCAACGGCGTCTCGGTCGTCCTGGACGTCTCCAACATCGAGCGGGCCTGCCAGGTCCTGGGCGCCTAGCCGCCCAGCGCCCACGCCCCGCCCTTTACCGGGCCGCCCTCTTGGGCTACACTGCCCCCGTGCCCGAACGAGTCGATGTCGCCGTTGTCGGGGCCGGGGCCGCCGGTATGACCGCGGCCGTGGCCGCCGCCCGCGGAGGCGCCTCGGTCGCCGTGCTCGAGCGGCTGCCCTCGACCGGCAAGAAGCTCCTGGCGACAGGCGGCGGCCGCTGCAACATCTCGAACGAGAGGCTCGGGCCCTCGGCCTTCACTTCGACCGATCCGGGGCTCGTCGCCTCGGTCCTGGCCCGCTGCGGCGCGGCGGAGATCCGCTCCTTCTTCGAGGGCTTGGGCCTGCGGCTGACCACGGACGAAAGCGGCCGGGTCTGGCCGGCGACGAACCAGGCGGCTTCGGTGCTGCGGGTCCTCGAGATCGAGCTCCGGCGGCTCCGGGTGGCCGTGGAGACGCGCTTCACGGTCCGCTCGATCGCGGGCCCCGCGGGGGCCTTGGACGTCGTCTCCGAGGACGGCCGCACCGTCCGGGCCCGGGCCGTCGTCCTGGCCGCCGGCGGCCGGTCCTACCCAGCTCTGGGATCGGACGGCTCCGGCTACGCCCTGGCCACGGCCGCCGGGCACCGCATCGTGCCGCCCGTGCCGAGCGCCGTGCCCCTGCTCGTCAGGGTCCGGATGTGCCATTTCCTCCAGGGGCTGCGGATGCGGGCCCGGGTCGAGAGCCGGATCGGCGGCCGGGCCGCCCAGACCGCCGACGGCGAGCTCCTGTTCACCCAGTACGGGCTGTCGGGCACGGCCGTCCTCGACGTCAGCGAAAGCCTGTCGGTGGCCTTGAACCGGGACGGCCGCGACGACACGGCCGTCGTCGTCGACTTCGCGCCCTTCGTCGGCCAAGAGGAACTGGCCGCCCTCTTCCGCGACCGGCTGGCCGCCGGCTGGGCGGCCGAGGACCTGGGGACGGGCATCTTGCCGGAGAGGTTCTCGCGTTTCCTGGCGCGCCTGCTCCAGGAACAGGGTTATGCCGCGGGGACCGGCGACGAGCGGGCGGCGACCGGGCGGCTGGCCGCGCTGCTCAAGGCCAGGGAATTCCGTGTCCAGGGCACGCGGGGCTGGAACGAGGCCGAATTCACCGCCGGCGGCGTCGACGCCCGGCAGGTCCTGCCCGGGACGCTCGAGTCCCGGCTCCGGCGCGGGCTCTATTTCGCCGGCGAGGTCCTCGACGTCCAGGCCGGCCGCGGCGGCTACAACCTCGGCTGGGCCTGGGCCTCCGGCCTGGTGGCCGGTCGGGCCGAATAAGCGAAAGGCGGTCCCCATGATCCTCCGGACCCGACCCCTCCAGGCGCTCCTGGCGGCCCTGGCGCTGGCGGCGGCGTGCACTCCGGCCGGGGACAAGGACGCCTACCCCGCGCCTCGCCACGACCTCGTCTTCGAACGTCTCGCGACGACCTGGGACGAGGGTATCCCCCTGGGGAACGGCCTCGTCGGGGCCTTGGTCTGGCAGAAGGGCGGGGTCTTGCGCCTGTCCCTCGACCGGGCCGACCTCTGGGACCTGCGCCCCGTGGCCGAATTCGCCGGCCCCGAGTTCCGGTTCTCTTGGGTCCGCGACCACGTGCTCAGGAACGACTACGGGCCCGTCCACCGCATGGGCGACGAGCCCTACGACCGCGATCCCGCGCCGACCAAGATCCCGGCCGCGGCCCTCGAGTTCGACGTCTCGGGGTTCGGCGAGATCGAGTCCGTGCGGCTGTCCCTGGCCGAAGCCGTCTGCCGGGTGAGATGGAAGAATGGCGCCCGGCTGACCGCCTTCGTCCAGGCCACGGAGCCCGTCGGCTGGTTCCAGTTCGAAGGTTGGCCGGCCGGGAAGAGACCCAAGCTCGTTCCCCCCGCCTACGCCGCGCCGGCCGCCGGGCCGGGGGGCGCCCCGAATTCCCTGACCCCGGGCTCTCTGGCCCGGCTGGGCTACCCGGAGCCCGAGCTCGTCGCCGAGGAGACCTCCGTCCGCTACCATCAGGAGGGCTGGGGCGGCATGAGCTACGAGGTGGCCGCCGACTGGGACATGCCCGACTACGGGATGCTCACGGGGGCCTGGAGCGTCAGCTCGCGCTATCCGGACGACGCCGCCGTTCCCGGGCGGGAACCGCGCGACGCCGAGCTGGCCCCGGACGAGGCCGCCCGGGCCCTGAAGCGGACTATGGCCCGCGACCTCGCCGCCCACCTGGCCTGGTGGCGGGCGTACTGGGCCAAAGCCACCGTCCGCCTGCCCGATCCCGTCCTGGAGAAGCAGTGGTACCTCGAGACCTACAAGTTCGGGGCGGCCTCGCGCCGGGGCGCGCCCCCCATCACGCTCCAGGCCGTCTGGACGGCCGACGACGGCGGCCTGCCGCCGTGGAAGGGCGACTTCCACAACGACCTCAACACCCAGCTCTCCTACTGGCCCTGCTACAGCGGGAACCGGCTGGAGGAGGGCCTGGCCTTTCTGGATTGGCTGTGGGCCATCAAGCCGCGGTGCGAGGACTACACGCGGACCTACTTCGGCGTCGACGGCCTCAACGTCCCCGGCGTGGCCGCGCTCGACGGCGCCCCGATGGGCGGCTGGATCCAATATTCGCTCGGCCCCACGGTCTCGGC
>MTKX01032153.1_pt1 | contig 18602 bp, 17 predicted proteins | sample 1042771 | NCBI WGS metagenome assembly MTKX01 (sample SAMN06212183, study PRJNA360534) | anaerobic digester metagenome | biome: Wastewater treatment plant; material: sludge; isolation source: anaerobic digester fed with sludge from wastewater treatment plant | place: Denmark: WWTP Randers ... | reverse complement strand
CCGCGGCGCCGATGTATCCCGCGCCGCTCTTTCAGCCCCCTACTTGCCGGGGTCCCCTCTGCAACTGGAGGCACTGACCTTGGAAAGATAGCCCATAGCGTTCTTTCAGCCCCCTACTTGCCGGGGTCCCCTCTGCAACCGCAGAACTGGCGACCGTGGAAACCGCAGAGGAAAACTTTCAGCCCCCTACTTGCCGGGGTCCCCTCTGCAACTTCTACCCGTTCATCGACTGGTTTGAAACCCGGTGGCTTTCAGCCCCCTACTTGCCGGGGTCCCCTCTGCAACGTTCCTGGCGGAGACGGACGCGCCGGCGCATCATTTCTTTCAGCCCCCTACTTGCCGGGGTCCCCTCTGCAACACCTAAAGGCCAGGTCCTTCGAGGATAGCGCCTTCTGCTTTCAGCCCCCTACTTGCCGGGGTCCCCTCTGCAACGAACAGGCCGCGGCAGATGTTTATCTCCTCCTCGGACTTTCAGCCCCCTACTTGCCGGGGTCCCCTCTGCAACAAATCCAGCGCGAGATCGACGACGTCCTGGCCAAGACTTTCAGCCCCCTACTTGCCGGGGTCCCCTCTGCAACCACCGGCCCCGGCTTCCAGCCCGCCGGCTTCAGCCTCTTTCAGCCCCCTACTTGCCGGGGTCCCCTCTGCAACTTGGCGCCGGGCCAAACCTGTCCATCATCACCCACGCCTTTCAGCCCCCTACTTGCCGGGGTCCCCTCTGCAACCGATCGTCGTCGCCGGCCTCTCTGGCACGGCGCGTTCTTTCAGCCCCCTACTTGCCGGGGTCCCCTCTGCAACCATCACCATCTAGTTCTCCTTCCGCCAGTCCGTCGGACTTTCAGCCCCCTACTTGCCGGGGTCCCCTCTGCAACTCGAATGGTGGCGAGGTGGCGGCTGCCGGCAAGCAACAGCTTTCAGCCCCCTACTTGCCGGGGTCCCCTCTGCAACTTGGTCTTGGCCCGGTTGTTGCTGCCCCTCTGCCTGCCTTTCAGCCCCCTACTTGCCGGGGTCCCCTCTGCAACTCTTCTGGTACAACGACAATCGGTGGCTCGTCCAGTGCTTTCAGCCCCCTACTTGCCGGGGTCCCCTCTGCAACCGCCCAACGGACCATTTCGACGTGCCCCCCCGACAGCTTTCAGCCCCCTACTTGCCGGGGTCCCCTCTGCAACGCGAAACATCGCCATGATACGCACCATGCAGTCATCCTTTCAGCCCCCTACTTGCCGGGGTCCCCTCTGCAACCGGGACCACGAGATCATGGAGGCCGTCCGGGAGCGGCCTTTCAGCCCCCTACTTGCCGGGGTCCCCTCTGCAACTGCTTCTGGCCCGAGTCTGCCACGGCGGCCAGCTCCTTTCAGCCCCCTACTTGCCGGGGTCCCCTCTGCAACCCCAGGCTCTCGGCGGCCTGCCGTTCCGTTCCGCCGCTTTCAGCCCCCTACTTGCCGGGGTCCCCTCTGCAACTGACTTCATGGACCAGGCGTATCTCCCCGCCGAGGGCTTTCAGCCCCCTACTTGCCGGGGTCCCCTCTGCAACAGATCCGCATGCTCACCATCGCCATAGCCGCCTACAACTTTCAGCCCCCTACTTGCCGGGGTCCCCTCTGCAACTCACGCTTACCCTCCCCTCCACAACAGACACAATGTCTTTCAGCCCCCTACTTGCCGGGGTCCCCTCTGCAACCTCGGCAGCGAGCTGGTCATCGACGACGTCTGTTTACTTTCAGCCCCCTACTTGCCGGGGTCCCCTCTGCAACCTGGGCCGTAACGGGCGTGTCGCCGTGGCGGTCATCCCTTTCAGCCCCCTACTTGCCGGGGTCCCCTCTGCAACCTGGTTTCGTGGACATATGGCGGATCCAGGTAAAAGCTTTCAGCCCCCTACTTGCCGGGGTCCCCTCTGCAACTCACCCACGTCCTTCCAGGCCGCCATGCGCATCAGCCTTTCAGCCCCCTACTTGCCGGGGTCCCCTCTGCAACTCCGGGTGAGCTCATCCATGGCGTACTCGTACTCGACTTTCAGCCCCCTACTTGCCGGGGTCCCCTCTGCAACCCGGCTGGCGGCCGCGGTGTTACGTGACCTTCAATCCCTTTCAGCCCCCTACTTGCCGGGGTCCCCTCTGCAACGCCCGTGTCGTACTGCTCGTTGACCTCGCGCTCGTTCTTTCAGCCCCCTACTTGCCGGGGTCCCCTCTGCAACCCCCCTCACAGCTCAGAGGGTTTCTGCCGATTCTGGGCTTCGCTTGAGCCAATGGCAACGGAATTGTCAGCGTCGAAAGCCCCTCAATTTCGCAAGTCTCAAACTGCGTCCTGGACGTGCCCATTTGCGAAAGGCTCTTCGATCCGATACAGCCCGTTTCCAAACACGCAGCCTTTGCCAACATGGACTATCGCCCCCAGGACAAGGAGGAAGCGATAGTCGGCCAGCGGGCCAACGAAACGCAGCCATCCAACCACGCCGCCGGCGCCGATCCGCTGGTTTTGTCTGCTCGAGTAGCGCTCCCAATCTTGCCAGGAGACGTCTGCCTGTGTCGTCTCCACCTCCTGCGCCTGCTCGATCAACCCCTTGTAATCAGTGTCCCACCTCTCGCCGCAGTGAAAGTAAGACAGCGACGACATCCGCCGCAGCAGCGCACGGATCAACACGTGAAACGGCGGCTGCTGAGCGATTTTACCCTGGCTCTTCAAGCAGGCTGGAGTGAGAAATCGTACGACGAGGTCCTGCTCTGGCAACCCGCTTGCCACGCGCTGTACATCATCGATGCCTGCACTCATCTCGGCGTTCCGAAAAGAGTCCGTTGGGCCGTCGTAGATGAGAGTCTCCCAAGGCCCCAGTGGGTCCTGTGCCCACACTTGCTGCAATCGGAACCGGCCACGCTGCCGGCCCAACCCCTCGGCTCCGAGCTCCTTGAAGGCCAGGATGAAGCAGGGAAGATACTCGATGCCCCGGCCGACCAGGACCAGGTTGAACACCAGGTTGTCACCGGGTACGTATTGGAGCCTGGAATCGAGCGGTGGCTCAAAGACAAAGGGGCGAGGCACGGCCTCGTGCGTGCGTAAGACCTCGGAGTCGGGCGGCGCAGGGGTCTCGAACACGTAGCTGTAGGCACAACGCGCGGACTGCTGGCAGCTACTGCAGTGCTCGCCACGCTGAGAGCAGACCATGCGTTTGAACGCGTGGCCGAAGGCACCGCGGAGTGCGCTGCCTTTGAAGGGTGGCAAGCTCATGGGTTCAAGCGGCGCGAGTACAAAACGATACCTGGCAATCTCGAGTTTGTCCAGCATCAGTTCAAGAACCGAAAGATGGTCCCCTCACGCACAACCACGCGACGATCGCTCCAGTACGGCGGACGAGAGCCGCAGCCTGATTCCACCAATAGGTTGGTCATGACCACGCGCCCAGGCGCCAACATGATGGTATCGTAGGGCACTGGGCGCAGCAGTACCAGGTCGGTGCCCCATCTAACGAACAGCCCACGCTCGATCTCGAGCGTGGGAAGGACCTCACTCGCTGGCCTGATTTCATAAGTCAAGACCTTGCCAAATCCTGCCGTGCGTTTCTTACCCATGCCCTGGTATTGGAGAATGCCTAGCAGTGCTTGGAGGCGGTCTGGATCGCGCACCTCGGCCAACCAGACATACTCGTACAGCTTCCAGGTGGTTATGCGGTTGTCAATCGGCTTGAGCACGCCCTTCCCTGTCTCCACCTCACCCGTGAGTGGGCGGCCTCGCTCCCCAACCAATTCCAAGCCCAATGTCGCAAGGCGGTCAACAGGCACCCGCTTGCGAATGGGCTGCAGCTCATATTCAAGGGGCAGATTCTCTCCGGTGCGCGGGTTTTTCCACCATGCCCCACGCTTGACGAAAATCTGTCCTTCGAACATGGGGAAGCCAGAGGAGACAGCGTAAACCTGTTCTTGGATGGTGCTGTCGCCCAGCAGATCACCGAGCGACACCTGGCCCAGGATCTGGTCGAGCACGGGTGTTACATGGTCTTGCATTAGCGCCTGATTAGCACGCCCGCCGGTTGGCGAGTCGGCAACGCGGCCGCTGGTCAACGCCTCCCAGTAGGCTGCCTGCGCAAGGGCGCCATCCAGCGGCAGCGGCGAGTGCATAAACTCCTGATCGCGAGTGATAGAGCTAATGTAGGGCGTCAGGAAGCGAATGGTGATCGCCTTGTTCATGCCTGCTGATCCTCAGATCCAAGCTGAATGATAGACATCAGGTTCGTGTCCTGGCGGATGCTATCGGCCATTCCCGCCATATGCTCCTCGTACTGGATCTTGAACCTTTGCAGGGGCTCGTCAAAGTGGCGCTCGTGTCCCAGGTGAAAGTGCCCTCGCTGCGGGTTGGGGTCGTCCAGGGAGGTACGCCAGGTGATGGTGTAGTGCCAATTCATACGGCCGAAGCCCCGGCTACCTTGGCCACCATAGCTGCGCTGGCTCGAGAGCTCCAGCACCTTCAGGAGCGCTCCGAACTCCAGTGGCGAAACCGGGTAGATACTGCGGAAACCGTGAACGAATGTCGTATTTGGCACGACATATTCTACGTGAAAGATCATCTGGGTTGGGCCGCTTTCTTCGCTCGCGTCCTCGAGGATAAGGTCTACCAGCGGTGCTTTTTCCTCGTCCTGTTTGCGGGTCAGCATTGTCATGGCCGTAATCTGGCCGCTGGTGACCGTGGTTGCCGGCAGATCGTCGCACTGCTCAGGATAGGCGGCGCGGGCATAGGCCATGGTTTCGACGGATAGGGGTACCGCAAAATCGACAGCCAGCCGCGAGGGGTACATTCTATTGCCCATCGAGAATCCAAACAAGCGCAAGGATGGAAAGATCTGGTAAAGGCTCCGAGCCTGCGCCGAGTTTCCCTGCGTGAGAGATCCGCCGCTGAACAGAGTTACAAACGCTAACTGGGAAACCTGGCGGATGCCGAGCGTCTCCACGAGGTGAAGAGCTGCCAGGTCACGCCAGGCGCCGCGAAAGCTGTTTCCTGAGATGGCTGGAGTGCTTACCACCTCATCGCCTGATTTGATGCTGAGGCGGCGAAAGAACACCTTGTTGCCCAGCCGTTCTTCGGAGTGAGCCAAGGGGGCAAGGTTCTCGCCCATTCCGTAAGCCGACACCAGAAGCCGTCCATTCTCGGTCATTCGTCCCCTCCTGTGTCTAACTGTTCGTCTGCCTTTTCTTTGCGTTCCTGAATCCGTTCGATCAGCCTCGGCATAAAAGCCAACGTCCCATGCTGCTTCAACTCGGCAAACAGCGTCGACATCGCTTCTGCTGAGGGCAGCGGATCCGCATACTGCCGGCTGAAATTCAGGTCTGTGGCCGCCTCGATCGCCTTGACGAATGTATCCACGTTGTTCGAGCGGCCCAGCGCTCCCTTCACCGCCTGGTGGAAGTAGGTCGGTGTCGATGTGCGAGTACTCGAACTGCTGGCCATCCTCGCCAGGCTGCGGCGACAAGCCTGGTACAGAAACCAAAATGCCTCAAAAGAATCGTCGGTCATTCTTCACCCCCATATCTCTCTAACGAGTGGCGTTTGGACGATCAACTTGCGCAGTTCTCCGAGATACGCATGCGCCCCCGATCTTGGAGACAACTGCGCGAGTCGGGCCAAGACGGTTTCATAGTTGAAACCACCCAGTTGCATCAGAGTCTCAATAAATTCCTCCGGGCTGGCGGCAAGGGCCGCAAGTTTCATACGGTGGCTGATCCTGGGATGTCTGAAAGCTTCGACGAACGTCTGCAGCGTCTCGATGGCCATCAGGGTATTCTCGTCAACCGAGTGATAACCGTCCCAGATCACAGGCAGCACTGCCGTCTCGTTGCTCACAATCAAGGGCTTGTACTTGAGCTGGAAATGTCGCCCTTTTGAGACACCCCAGAGGCAAGCCAACGCATGGAAAGGAACCTCAATGCGCATCGGCAGCAAAGGATCGAGTAAAACAATGGATCGATTCAGGCTCTTGAAGAGCGTGGCCAGGAAGACAGGCATACGCCCCTTGCTCTTGGCAGCCGCTATCTCGCCCACGAACGAGAAGGGATCGGTAGAGAATTTCCTTTCCAGCCACAGATCGGGCTCATTGTTGTGATGGTAAACGGCTCGCCGAAGCGCATCGTGGAGAAACAGCGCTGCGATAACGTTCAGCGTGACCAATGATTCCAGGGAGCGGATCTCTAGCTTGGGCTCGAAAGGCGCCGCTGTGGAGAATGGCAGCCTTGCCCGGCCCGTTGTTGGTATGGGTGTCGCAGAAGGTGTGCTGGTAGCAAAGTACACCAGCTTGCGCTGAAAGATCAGCTTCCGAGCCGGCTCAAGGGCTTCGGGTGTCTTGAAGTGAGAGATGGCGCACAAGACGCACGCCTTGCCGGCGTCGCCAAGATGCCAATCGGTGTAATTACTGACATTAGCTCCAAGATCGGCAACCGGCGAGCAGGTGAACGAAGCCGGCACCAGGGAGCCGCACATCGAACAAGGCTCAAGCGGCAGGTTGCGATCCACGCGCCTGGCATTTGCGGTATCCTCGAAAACCGTCGTGTGAACCAGGTGGAACGTGTCATCAATCCCTGCCATGATGTCATCCACACGGGCCATCCATTTGGCTTTTGCGGCGGCACCGACTTGAGCAGCCTCCAGAAGGGCACGCACCCGGCGGTGGAAACCTTCGCGCACGCGTTCCACAAAAGCGGGATTGTCAAGGACCTGCCCATCACTGCCGAGGAGAGTGGGCACCGGGAAGAGGACAGAGACCGGATCCTCTCGCAGGGTAAGCAGAAGCCAGAAAGGCAAGCGCACGCGAGTTTCCTGACCGGGTGTCCAATGAGAACCATGGGCCCCGATGAAAGTGCGGATGCACAAGCGCTGACCGACAAGTTGGACGCTGCTCTGGCGACACAGTGCCTCAAGGTCTTGGTCGATATTGTCGCTAAGGCTTGCTGGGTCCACAAACTCGTACTGGTAAGAGACAGCAGCATAGCGGGCGAACACGTCAGGATATTCGGCCCGAACTGCCTCCACGTATGATTCAACGAACAAGTGCTTGACGTGGGCAAGACCCAAGACGTTGGAGAGTGCCGCTTGTTGGCGAATGGTCAGGCCGACCAGTGGCCAGTCCCATTCCCAATGCTTTCCTCGTTCCTCAGTACCAGCATCGAGCTGCTTCTCATGTGAAGTGGCCTCTCTCCAGGCAACTCCCCTCTGACCATGATCCTCTGCTACCCGGAATGACTTGTCAAAGTCGTCCAGGATTGATTGAGCCTCCAGTTGGGCTTCGATGTGCTGGAAGAACAGGTGACGTTGATGCGGCCAACGGCGTTTGCTCGGTTGATTCGGAGCTGGCCTGAATCGAAATAGCGATTTAAACATGTCGTGAATGCAATAGGTGACAAAGGCATCGTTTTCAGACATGGCGTGGCATCCTTGCAACCATCGACCGAAGGCAATGGCATTGAAGAAGGCGTGCACTGGAATTGGTGCAAGGTGGACGACGCTATCATCGCGGCCAATTCGGGCCGTGGGTGACAGCAAGAATTGGAGGTCCGGATTGCTGCTGGACGGTTCGAACTCGATTGCCGTGTCATCGAGGAGGATGGTGAACTCGATCATTGTGCACTCTCTCAGTCAAGGTATGCGGCAGATCCACCTCAAAGCGATGGAGCCGCTATAGCCGGGAAGCTAGGAGCGGCTATCGATGTCCTGGTATCCATGTCCGAGACGACCTGGAGGGGCGGCTGGTTCAGGGCCTCGTGGTACTGGAGCAGTTGCTGGTAAGCGGCGTCCAGGTCCTTGTGCTTGCCCTTGTACTCCCAGGCAAAGAACCCCTTCTTCCAGACGTCGGCCCAGCCCTGGCCCCCGCGACTCTTGGAGGCGCCGACCTCGAAGGTAAACCGCTCGCCCGTCGGATCGTCCTCCACGGGCGTGGGATGGCCCACGAGGCGGCACAGGTCATTGAAGTGGCTCTGGGAGGCGGAGCGCTTCTTCAGCTCGACCGTTTGCCACTTGGCGACGAATTCTTGAGCGGACAGCGATGGATACATGACGTGCCCTCTGCGACGCTGGCAGGCACACCTAAGGTGCCGGAAAGAAAGACCCGCCCCTGGCATGGGACGGGCTCCTGTCTGGCAGAACAAGCTGGCGCCCCCCCCGCGCCGGGGTTTTCCTCGGGCCGGGCTTGAGCCGCGAGGCTTTCTGTTTACAGGGCCATTATACCACGTTTCCATGAAAAGGCAACAGGAAAGCGTTGCCAGTTGACACCCGCCGCCTTTGATGTTACACTGGCCCTGGTCCAACGTAGGTCCCCTGTGATCCACCGCCGGATGGCACCTCTGCCCGTCCATCAGCCATTGCATCGCGCCACCTTTCCGACGATGGACGCCGGCAGCGGCGCGCCAGGGTTCTCGCACCGATCACGGCTGCAACGAAGTTGCGCCATGGCTTCGCCTTGCCCCGGACGCCGGCCCGGCTCCGGGCAAGCCACGAAATGGAGAAACAGGATGATCAGGACCACAATGTTCCCCGGACGTTACGTGCAGGGCTTCCAGGCCCTCAAGAGGCTGGGGGCCGAGCTGCCCCGCTTCGGACAAAGGGCGCTCATGGTCGTCGACCCCTTTGTCCTCGACAACCTGCTGCTCGACCCCCGCAAGATGGAAGAGTCCATCAGCGTCGTCGTCGAGGAGTTTGGCGGCGAGTGCTCCGATGAGGAGATCGAGAGGCTGGTGGCCGCCGGCAGGCAGAACGACTGCGACCTGGTGGTGGGTATCGGCGGCGGCAAGGCGCTGGACACGGCCAAGGCGGTCGGCTACGAGCTGGACAGCCCGGTGGCCGTCGTGCCGACCATCGCCTCCACCGATGCGCCGTGCAGCGCGCTGGCGGTGATCTATACCCCCGAGGGCGAGTTCAAGCGCTACCTCGTCCTGCCCCGCAATCCCGACCTGGTGCTGGTCGATACCGAGATCGTAGCCCAGGCCCCGGTGCGGTTCCTGGTGTCGGGCATGGGCGACGCCCTGGCCACCTGGTTCGAGGCCGAGTCGTGCAAGCGCAAGTACGCCGGCAACATGACCGGCGACGTGGGCTCCATGACGGCCTATGCCCTGGCGAGGCTGTGCTACGATACGCTCCTGGAGTACGGGGCCCTGGCCAAACGGGCCTGCGAGGTCCACGCGGTGACCCCCGCCCTGGAGCACGTCGTCGAGGCCAACACCCTGTTGAGCGGGCTGGGCTTCGAGAGCGGAGGGCTGGCCGCCGCCCACGCCATTCACAACGGCCTCACCGTCCTGGAACAAACCCACGAGCACTATCACGGCGAGAAGGTGGCCTTTGGCACGCTGGCGTCCCTGTTTCTTGCCGACCGGCCCCCTGACATCGTCGACGAGGTCTATAGCTTTTGCGAGGAGATCGGGCTGCCTACCACCCTGGCCGAGATCGGCCTGGAGGACGCCTCCGACGAGGATCTGCACCGGGTGGCAGAGGCCGCCTGCGCCGAGGGCGAGACCATCCACAACGAGCCGGCGCCCATCACCCCCGAGAAGGTGGTGGCCGCCCTCAAGGCCGCCGACGCCGAGGGGCGCGAGCGCAAGTGGATGTAAGGTAAACGCGACCCGGGCTTCTTGACTTGCCCGGTTTTGCATAGTATACTCACGCACAGGTTCAGCGCAGGACCGTAAACTTCCACGCAGCCTTCCCGGGCATCCTACCCTCGACGCGCACGCATCCCGGCCGGGGGACCAGGCGCCCTCACACAAGGAGCAAGGAGTCGAACGCATGCAAGCCCGTCGGGTGATGGCCCGAGCCGGCAGCACAACGAAAGAGACAGAGCCACATCGGGCCAGAGGCGAGCGCCGGGCGGCGGGCGCCGGCCGGGTCCCGACTTTGCCCGGGCCGGAGCGATAACGACAATGGGCATCACCCTGGCAACCCTGTCCGGCTTTGCGCTGGCGGTTGCGGCCCCCTGGCTGCACCGCGCCGGCCGCAGGGCCACGGGCTGGATCCTCGCCCTGCTGCCCCTCGCCCTGGCCGTCTACTTTGGCAACTATCACCAACAGCTCGGAGCCGATGGGGTTCTCACCATCTACCACGACTGGGTGCCCAGCCTGGGGGTCGGCCTGTCGTTCTACGTCGACGGGCTGAGCCTGCTCTTTGCCGTCCTCATCAGCGGCATCGGCGCCCTGATCATCGTCTACGCCGGCGGCTACCTGGCCGGCCATCCGCAACTGGGCCGCTTTTACGCCCTCATCCTGGCCTTCATGGCGTCGATGCTGGGGGTGGTGCTGGCGGGCAACGTCATCACCCTGTTCGTCTTCTGGGAGCTGACCAGCCTCACTTCCTACCTGTTGATCGGCTTCGAGCACCACAAGGCCACCGCCCGGGCGGCGGCGCTGCAGGCGCTGCTGGTGACCGGGGCCGGCGGGCTGGCGCTGCTGGCCGGGCTGCTGCTCATGGGCCAGGCGGGCGGCAGCTTCGAGCTGTCGGTCCTGCTGGACCAGGGCGAGGCTCTGCAGGCCCATCCGCTGTACATGCCCATGCTGCTGCTGATCCTGGTCGGGGCCTTTACCAAGTCGGCCCAGGTGCCCTTTCACTTCTGGCTGCCCAACGCCATGGAGGCCCCCACCCCCGTCAGCGCCTATCTCCACTCGGCGACCATGGTCAAGGCGGGGGTCTACCTGCTGGCGCGCTTTAGCTCGGTCCTGGGCGGCAACGAGGCCTGGCACTACCTGGTCACCCTGGCCGGCGCGACGACGATGCTGACGGGCGCCCTGTTTGCCCTGTGGCAGACCGACCTCAAGCGCGTCCTGGCCTATTCGACGCTCAGCGTGCTGGGCGCCCTGGTGCTGATGATTGGGCTGGACACGACGCTGTCGGTGCAGGCGGCCATGGTCTTTTTGGTGGCCCACGCCTTGTACAAGGGCGCGCTGTTCCAGGTGGCCGGGACGGTGGACCACGAGACCGGCACCCGCGACGTGACGCGCCTGGGGGGGCTGGCCCGGGCCATGCCCATCACGGCGGCCGCCGCCGGGCTGGCCGCGCTGTCCATGGCCGGCCTGCCGCCGCTCCTGGGCTTTATCAACAAGGAGCTGCTCTACGAGGCCAACTTGCAGGCGCCCCGGGCGGCGACGGTCGTCACCGTGGCCGGGGTGGCGTCCAACATCATGCTGGTGGCTGCGGCCGCCATCGTGGGCATCCGGCCGTTCTTTGGCCGGCGGAAGGACACGCCCAAAGAGCCCCACGAGGCGCCGGTGGCCTTCTGGCTCGGGCCGGTGATCCTGGCGGGGCTGGGGCTGGCCATCGGCCTGTTCCCCGAGACCGTGGCCACCGTTTTCCTGTCCCCCGCGGTGAGCGCCATCCGGGCCGAGCCCACCGTCGTGGAGCTGGGGCTGTGGCACGGCGTGAACCCCGTCCTGCTCCTCAGCATCCTGACGCTGGCCCTGGGTGTGGCCCTGTTCCTGGCGAGCGCGCCCCTGCGCCGGGCCGCCAGCCCCGCGCTGCGCTCGGCCGTGCGCACGGTCTCGGGGTGGGGGCCGGAGCGCTGGTACGAGCTGTCGCTCAAGGGCTTGAACGTCGTGGCCCGCGCCCAGACCCGCCTGCTGCAAAGCGGCTACCTGCGCTACTATATCGTGATCATCATCCTGACCACCGTCGGGCTGGCCGGCTACACCCTGGCCGGCATGGGCCTCCCCGGTTGGCCGGCCGTCGGGCTGGACGTCCGGTTTCACGAGGCATTGATCGCCGTCCTGATCGTGCTGGCTGCCCTCATGGCCGTGTTCTCGCGGTCGCGGCTGGCCGCCGTGGCGGCCCTGGGGGTCATCGGCTACAGCACCGCGGTGATTTACGTCCTGTTCGGCGCGCCTGACCTGGCCATGACCCAGTTCGCCCTGGAGACGCTGACGGTCATCCTTTTCGTCCTGGTGCTGTACCGCCTGCCTCGTTTCGCCGTCCTCTCCAACCGGGGGACGCGCATCCGCGAGGCGGTGGTGGCCCTGGCGGCGGGCGGGCTGATGACCACGCTGGTCCTGACCGTGACCTCCGTCCCGCTGCGCTCGCGGCTGGCGCCCTACTTTGCCGCCAACAGCCTGAAGCTGGCCCACGGCCGCAACCTGGTCAACGTCATCCTGGTGGACTTTCGCGGGATGGACACCCTGGGCGAGATCACGGTCCTGGCCGCGGCGGCCGTCGGGGTGTATGCATTGATGAAGCTGCGCCTGCACGAGTAGCCTGTCGGCGATGATCGGATGGGTGGTTGCGGTGGAAAAACGGCTGAAGCCGTTACTACGAGCCCGTCGTCAGTGAGGGGAATTTGCCCATGACTTCCATGATCCTGTCCACGGCAACACGATACCTGCTGCCCCTGCTGCTGCTCTTCTCGGTCTTTCTCTTATTGCGGGGCCACAACGAGCCGGGGGGAGGCTTTGTCGGGGGCCTGGTGGCCGCGGCGGGCCTCGCGCTGCACTCCATCGCCTATGGCGTGGCCCTGGCGCGGCGCCTGCTGGGCATCGACCCCCGCGCCCTCATCGGCCTGGGCCTGGGGGTGGCCGCCGTCAGCGGGCTCTTTGGCCTGGGCGCCGGGCTGCCGTTCATGACCGGCCTGTGGAGCGAGGGCACGGTGTCGGTACTGGGGCACGTCGGCTCTCCGCTGTTGTTCGACGTGGGCGTGTACATGGTCGTCATCGGCGTCGTGCTGACCATCGTCTTTGAGCTGTCGGAGGAGTGACGTGCAGATCATCCTGGCCTTTGTCGTCGGCGGCCTGTTCGCGGCCGGGCTGTACATGATGATGCGCCGCAGCATCGTCAAGCTGATCATCGGGCTGGCCATCCTCAGCCAGGCGGTGAACCTGTTGATCTTTACGGTGGGCCGCCTGACCCGCGGCGCGCCGCCCATCATCGCCGGCGACGCGGCGCAGCTCGTCGAGCCCTTTGCCGACCCGCTGCCCCAGGCGTTCATCCTGACGGCCATCGTCATCGGGTTTGGCCTCCAGGCCTTTGCCGTGGTGCTCATCAAGCGCGCCTACCAGACGGTGGGCACCGATGACCTCGACGACATGACCACGACGGATACGTAGGCGAGCGGCGATGAACCTCATCCTGGTCCTCCCCATCCTGATCCCGCTCTTCACGGCGATCCTCAGCCTGCTGGCCTGGAAGCGGCGCCACGTGCAGCGCTGGCTGAGCGTGGTGGGGACCGCGGCGCTGCTCGGCGCGGGGCTGTGGCTGCTGGGCGCCGTCTGGCAGCGGGGCATCCAGGCAACGCAGGTGGGCAACTGGCCCGCTCCCTTTGGCATCACCCTGGCGGCCGACCTGTTCAGCGCCATCATGGTGGTCCTGGCCGGGCTCATGGGCCTGGCCGTGGCCGTCTATTCCCTGGCCAGCATGGACGCCAGACGCGAGGCATTCGGCTACTACCCCCTGTTGAACATCCTGCTCATGGGCGTGTGCGGCTCCTTCCTGACGGGCGACATGTTCAACCTCTTTGTCTGGTTCGAGGTAATGCTCATTGCCTCGTTCGTCCTCGTGGCGCTGGGCAGCGAGCGGGCGCAGCTCGAGGGCGCGGTCAAGTACGTGACGCTCAACCTCATGTCGTCAGCCCTCTTTCTGTCGGCCGTCGGCATCCTGTACGGCGTGGCCGGCACGCTGAACATGGCCGACCTGGCCCGCGTGCTGAACGGGTCGGAGCAGCCGGGCCTGGTGACGACCCTGTCGATGCTGCTGCTGGTGGCTTTTGGCATCAAGGCCGCCGTCTTTCCCCTCTTTTTCTGGCTGCCGGCCTCGTATCACACGCCGCCCGCCGCCGTCTCGGCCATCTTTGCCGGGCTCCTGACCAAGGTGGGCGTCTATGCCCTCATCCGGGTCTTTACCCTGCTCTTTGTGGGGAACGTGGGCTTTACGCACACGGTCATCCTGGTCGTCGCCGGGCTGACGATGGTGACGGGCGTGCTGGGGGCGGCGGCCCAGGGCGAGTTCCGCCGCATCCTGTCCTTCCACATCGTCAGCCAGATCGGCTACATGATCGTCGGCCTGGGGCTGTTCACACCCCTGGCCCTCACGGGGTCGGTCTTTTACATCATCCACCACATCATCGTCAAGACAAACCTGTTCCTGGTGAGCGGCGTCGTGCACCGGCTGCGCGGGACCTACCAGCTCGAAAGCCTCGGAGGGCTGTACCGCGCCTACCCGGCGCTGGCCGTCCTGTTCCTCATTCCGGCCCTGTCGCTGGCCGGCATCCCGCCGCTGTCCGGCTTCTGGGCCAAGCTGAGCCTCATCCAGGCGGCGCTGAACGCGCAAGAGTACGTCATCGCCGGCACCGCCCTGGCCGTGGGGGTCCTGACCCTGTTCTCCATGACCAAGATCTGGGCCGAGGCCTTCTGGAAGGAAAGCGCGGAGGCCGAAGACTCGGAGCAGGCCGGCCGGGCCGGGGGCCGCGGCTCGTGGGCCGTGATGCTCCTGCCCATCGCCCTGCTGGCCGCGCTGACGGTCACCATCGGGCTGGCCGCCGAGCCGATCCTGGTCCTGTCGGCGCGGGCGGCCGAAGAGTTGCTCAACCCGGCCAACTATGTGCAGATCGTACTGGAAGGATTGCCCTAACCATGTTTCTCCTTGACGTCCTGCTGGCCCTGGCCTGGGTGGCCCTGACCGGGGAGTTTACCCTGGGGAACCTGATCATCGGCCTCGTCCTGGGCTACGTGATGCTGTGGCTGATGCAGCGCACCCTGGGGCCCCTGCACTACTTCCAGTTGACGCGCCGGCTGCCCGCCTTTGTCCTCTTTTTTGTCTGGGAGCTGATCCTGGCGAATTTGCAGGTCGCCTATGCCGTGCTGTCGCCGCGCCAAACCCTGCGCCCCGGCATCGTCGCCGTGCCCCTGGACGCCCGGACCGACTCGGAGATCACGCTGCTGGCCAACCTCATCACCCTGACCCCCGGCACCCTGAGCCTGGACATCTCGACCGACCGGCGCGTCCTGTACGTGCACACCATGCACCTGGAAGACGCCGACGGCTTCCGGCGCAACATCAAGGAGGGCTTTGAGCGGCGGCTCCTGGAGGTATTCCGATGAACGTGCAAAACCTGGCGCTGTTCCTGGTGCTGCCCCTGTTGAGCCTGGCGGCGGTGATGGCCTTTGTGCGCCTGGCCCGGGGGCCCAGCCTGCCCGACCGGGTCGTCGCCCTCGACCTGCTCTCGACGCTGGCCATCGGCATCATCGCCGTCTATGCCATCATCACCGACCGGCCCGTGGTCCTCGACGTCGCCATCGTCCTCGGGCTGCTGGCCTTTCTCGGAACGGTGGCCTTTGCCCGCTACCTGGAAAAGAGGGTGTGAGCATGCGAGAGGTCCTGAGCGCCATTCTGCTGCTCATCGGGGGGGTGTTCATGTTCGTGGCCGGCATCGGCATCCTGCGCATGCCCGACCTGTACACGCGCATGTCGACGACGACCAAGGTCGCCACGCTGGGCGTCGGCTCCACGCTCCTGGCCGCGGCCATCTACTTTGGCGAGTTGGGCATCACCAGCCGCGCCCTGGCGACAATTGCCTTCGTGCTCCTCACCGCGCCGGTGGCGGCGCACATGATCGGCCGCGCCGCCTATTTCGGCGGCGTGCCCCTCTGGTCGGGGACGGTCGTCGACGAGCTGAGCGGCCACTACGACCTGCGCACCCACGCCCTGGAGTCCATTCGGTTCCCGGATCTCCAGGCCCAGCTCCCCGATGTCCAGGTCTACCGGCTGCGGATTCCCGACACGTCGCCGGTGGTCGGCCAGACCCTGGCACAACTCGACCTGAGACAGAAATACGACGTTACCCTGCTGGCCATTCGCCGGGATACCCTGATGCTCACCAACCCGGGCGGCGACGTGCAGATGTTTGCCGACGACGAACTAATCCTGCTGGGCTCCCCCGACAGCGTCGAAGGCGTCGCCGAGCTGGTCCGCAGCGCGCCCCGGGAGGTCGCCGAGACGTAGGCCTGCCATAGCGAAGGTGAGGGCGGGGCGACCCCGCCCCTACCACACCAGGCTGCGTAGGGGCGCGGTTGCCGCGCCCGATCTGGAACAGCCGCGCCAAGAAAACGGCCCCTTGTTGGCAACTCGCCTTGCCTGTGGTACAATTGGGAATCGTTTCTCGGACGTGCCGGCCCTCTCTCACCGGGTGCCGGCCTGGAAGGCGTGACGTAGTGGCATCCAAAACCAGAGAGCCAAAGGAGGTTACAGATGGAGAACAGGATAGGGTTCCTGGTCATTATTGTCGTGCACAACGTCGCCAAGCTGCCCGACCTGCTGCACGCCTGGCAAAAGATCGGCGTGCCGGGGGCGACCATCCTCAGGAGCACGGGGGCGTATCGCATGACCACCTGGCTGAGCCGGGTGGGCCTGGGCGGCCTGGAGCGGCTGCTGGACTCGGAGGACTCGGGGCAGCGCACGCTGCTGGCCGGCATCGAAGACCCCGACCTGCTGGCCAGGGCCATCGCCGAAGCCGAGCGCGCCCTGGGCAATTTTGACGAGCCCCACAGCGGGCTGCTCCTGGTGGTGCCCGTGGCCCAGGTCAAGGGCCTGCACAAGACACGCCGCCGGGAGACGCCGACCCCCCTGCCCGCCGCCGTGCAGCCCGACTGGGTCGTCCGACGAGATACCCCCATAGAAAAGGTGCTGCCCATGTTGCTCCGGGAGGCGGCCACCGTCCTGCGCGAGACGCCCCTCGAAGACGTGGCCGAGGTCATGCTCCGCGTTCCCGGCGTCCAGGTGGCCGCCGTCACCGAGGCCGACGGCCGGCTCGTGGGCGTCCTCGACCTGCACTCCCTGGCCAACGACCTCTTTTTCCGCATCATGCCCGAGGAGTTTCTCCGGGACATTACCGACATGGAAGAGATGATGGACTTTGCCCGGAAGAGCACCCTGCGCACCGCGGGCGATGCCATGTCAGAGCCGGTGTGGATCACCCAGGGTGACACGCTGAAGGAGGCGTTCAAGCGCATGCACGACCATCGCCTGCCCGGCCTGCCCGTGGTCGACGGGCGCTACCACGTCATCGGCTATATCGACCTGCTGACATTGCTGTCCTGCTGCGTGGGACGGATCGAGGGCCCCGATGGGGGCCCGGGCAAGGAGCAAGCTGCGTGAGCGACGCCTGGTTGGCTGCCGGCATTTTCCTGATCACCTATGGGCTCATCATCGGCGAGCGCATGCACCGCACCATCGCCGCGCTGTTGGGCGGCATGGCCATGATCCTGGTGGGCGTGCTTCCCCAGGACCAGGCCCTCATCTCTATCGACTGGAACGTCATCTTTCTCCTGGCGGGCATGATGATGATCGCCAACCTGCTCCGCGAGACCGGCCTCTTCCAGTGGATCGCCGTGCAGGCGGTGCGCCTGGGGCGCGACAGGCCCTTTCGAATCCTGATCGTCCTGTCCATCGTCACGGCCATCAGCTCGGCCTTTCTGGACAACGTGACCATCGTCATCCTGGTGGCGCCGGTGACGCTCTTTGTCGCCGCCAACCTGGGGATCAGCCCCATCCCGTTCCTCATCTCCGAGATCCTGGCGTCCAACATCGGGGGGACGGCAACCCTCATCGGCGACCCGCCCAACATCCTCATCGGCAGCGCGGCGGACATTGACTTCTTGACCTTTGCCGCGAACATGGCCCCCATCACGGTGGTCATTCTCATCGCCTTCCTGGGGATGTGCTGGCTCATGTTCCGCAAGGACATTAGCCAGCCGGCCAGGCCGTCGACCGACGTCAAAGTATTGCAGCCCGGGGCGCTCATCACCGACCCGCGCCTCCTGGCCAAGTCGCTGGTCGTCATCGGCGCGGTGCTCGTCGGCTTTTTCATCCACGGCGCGCTGAACCTGCAACCGGCGACCATTGCCCTGGCGGGCGCCACCGTCCTGCTGCTCTGGAGCCACCGCGATCCACAGCCCGTCCTGCAAGACGTGGAGTGGACGACGCTCTTTTTCTTTGTGGGGTTGTTCATCACCGTCGAGGCGCTGGTCAAGGTGGGGATCATCGAGACCATCGCCGATGCCGCCGTGCGCCTGACGGGGGGCAACCTGGGCGTGACGGCCACGGTGCTGCTGTGGTTCTCCAGCGTCGCCTCGGGGATCGTGGACAACATCCCCTACACCACGACCATGATCCCCATCGTCGAAAGCCTGGGCCAGACGCTGCCCATCCAGCCGTTGTGGTGGTCACTGGCCCTGGGCGCCTGCCTGGGGGGCAACATGACGCTGGTGGGCGCCTCGGCCAACGTCGTCGTCGCCGACCTGGCGGCCCGGAGCGGCCACCCCATCCGCTTCCGCGAGTTCCTGGGCTACGGCCTCGTCACGGCCGTCATGTCGCTCTTGTTGTCGACGGCCTACGTCTGGGTACGGTACCTGCTGCCGCTGATGTAGGAGGCCCCGGGTAGCGCACGAGCCCGGAGTCCCGGACTTGTCCGGGAAGGCTCTCAGAGGTGACGGCCCGGCCCCGACAAGTCGGGGAGTCCTGGCCGGACGCAGGCCCGGAGGGAGTCCGGGTAGCACACGAGCCTGGAGTCCCGGACTTGTCCGGGAAGGCTCTCAGAGGTGACGGCCCGGCCCCGACAAGTGATACTGTTGTTTTATTAACCAAAACTGTTGATGCTGGCCTCGAATCGGCTG
>MTKX01023400.1_pt3 | contig 18621 bp, 20 predicted proteins | sample 1042771 | NCBI WGS metagenome assembly MTKX01 (sample SAMN06212183, study PRJNA360534) | anaerobic digester metagenome | biome: Wastewater treatment plant; material: sludge; isolation source: anaerobic digester fed with sludge from wastewater treatment plant | place: Denmark: WWTP Randers ... | reverse complement strand
AATGGTGGACATGGCTCTCTGGGCCTTATCCCTGCCGTAGTGGAAGAGCAGCCCGGCGACCAGCACCGCAGGCACTATGCCTTTTATTACAGGCTCCATAACAGCTTCCGTCACCAGATGCATATTCCAGCCGACTACGGCTATCTGCTCATGGTTATAGCCAATGGCCTCCAGAACGGCCCTGCTCTCAAAACCGGCTATCGTAACCGCCAGCACACCCATAACAAACAGAAACGCTTCCAGATTGTGCTCGATCTTCTTGACCATAAAAGGCCCTACCAGCACAATCAAAACAATGGCGAACAAGCCAATGTCTACCAGTGTAGGCGAAACCATATCGTTCCCTCTTTATCGCTATGATAGTTCTTAATTCTTTCCGAAATTCACTAATTACGGGTTCGCATTTACCTATATTTAACATTTTTGGATGCCAAATGTCAATGTTTAAGAATAATTATTCGTGATGAAATTGCCTGAATATCAGCCAGACTGTTGGAGAATAAATAAAATGTTAGGCCGCGATTTATGATTGAATATAGATAAATCGATATCATTTGACTCAAGAAAATATCTCACGAAAATTGGTGTTAATTTTTAAACCAATGTTAACGATTCTCTGATTTTATAAGCTATTTTTACAAATAACTTGCATGAACGATAGTTATTAAAGCGCATTAGAATTAACCTGATGCCAAGGAAAGGTATGGCCATACAATATGGTCGCGAATGGAGATGAATGGATCGCTGGCAAGCAAGAATATCTTCGGAGCCGTTAAGGGATATGGCAATCAAGTCGGCTTTAAAGGTTTGGAGTATTGGTATCAGCTCGATGCTTTTCCCGAGATTCATAGATGAGATTATAGGTGAGGATTTTTCAGCAATTACGGCGAAAACTTCTTCATTAATAAAGGTTAAAAAGTTTAATTGAGGTATATTATGAATATCTCGCCTTTAATGAGGTCCAAGCCTTCGCCGTTTCGAGATGATCTGATTGCAAGGGCAGCCAGATCCTGGGATCCAGAATTCCCTGGTCGCATGGAGTTGCCGCGCAAATACGCCAACATATGCAGATCAACCATGATATTAGCCTCATCCCAAGGAAGAAATCCCACAGAGATATTGCCCCAAGTGTGCCGAGTCAAGGGAGTAGATGAATCTGAGGTCATGGATGCATTGCAGGTTTTGGCCTCTAAAATCCAAGGACAGGAGTATGGCTCCAAGATGAATCATGGCATCCGACCTATTCTGATCTCAAGGACAAGAGAACTTTTGGAGAGATTGAGATAAGCTGAGGGCTCTCTGCAAAATATTTGCTAAAATTTTTTTGGTTAAAAAATGAAGCCATGGGATTTCTAAATATCGAATTCGGAACTTATATGACTCTAATTTGCCATACTGTTTTTTAAAAATTTAGATATATAGATTAAAATAAAGCACTAAGAATTGACTCCATTTGTTGCCAGCAATAAGATGTATAGCCCCCAACCAAATGGCAGAAAGCTGATCACAAGGATGCCAAGCCCTGAGTAATTCTCGGAGATATATATATCTGTGATAATGTCTAATGCGCTCACTAATCCGCTAGCTATCAACAGCAGCCCTGCAATGAATGCTCCAATTCTGCAGAATTTTTCCGGCCAACCGGTTCCCATAAATTGCTTTGTTGCGGTATTGACAAGGCTAAGAATGTATATCCCAGCCAACGCAAAAAACATGCCAGCGGCAATTACTGCGATATCGCCTTTACCTATGACCAATACCATTACGCCGCCTAATATCAATAACATTCGCCCTGTTGCCAATGCTCCTGTTCTTCCTGGCTTCATAGTATTCTCCGATAAGCCTTGCTGTTATCGCCTTGAGCATGGTATCTTAGAATAAAAAATTCAGTAGTTGTAATCCCAGGAGCACCGACTTCATGTTATCCTTGCTTGAGAGCCAAATCGCTGCAGCGCACACCATAGCAGCGCTAAAGAGCGAAAAGCGGCGTCGACCTTAGACAAGATACCAAGATATATAGTTACCAAGTTGATCCCATTCTCTTTGCGCTCGCAGCAGCTGGAAAAGACAACTACTTTAAGCATTCTGGGCCGACCCTTATCACCAGGACTGGCCGGTCGCCTATTCTGGCCAAATCGTAGGTCGTGCTTCCCACCCCAAGCTGCTTTAGCCATCCCATCCCATGAGAGCTCATAGCGATCATAGATACTTTCTCTTTATCGGCCAGGGCGATTATCTCTTCAATGGGATTTCCCGCAGCGACGCGGATACTGACCCTGATGCCGGCTTCTTCAAGACCATTCCTGATGACATTTAGCTTCTTGGTTACCTCTCCGATTTGGTCTTCTATCTCCTTCCAGGTCTCGCCCCGAGAGACTACATGCTGCAGTATGATCTCCTCCACTCCCTGGATCCCTTTCATGAAATCAATCGCATATTCGGATGGTCTTGATAAATCGGTCGGACAAAGCACCTTGGAGAAGGGGTGCGAGCAGAATTTCTCCAGACTGGGGCCGCTCCTGCCCTCCAAGATCCTGTAGCGCATGAGCAGAAGATTCGTGCTTCCGTAGCGAAGAACATTTTTCGCTACGTTCCCCAGAAAGATTCCTTCCACGATCCCCTTGCCTCTGGCTCCCATGACGACAACAGATGCCCCCTCTTCATCCGCGACCCTCTGTATTACCCTGGATATATCTCCCTCCATTAAGGCCTCGGTTCTCGTCTTGACATTAATGCCTCGTCCTTCCAGAATCTTGCTCTGCTCCGCCAGCATTGCTTTGGATTCATCTATCCGCCCTCCCGGATCCCATACCCGGGCGAGAGGATCGGCTGGGCCAATCACATGCAAGATCACAACATTATTTAACCCGGGAAGCTCCTTAATGCACTCCAGAACCTTCTGGGAATACTTGGAAAAATCCGTTGGCAATAGAACCTTTTCAAACATATGAGTCTAATTCTTCATTCTAATATTTCAATAAATCTACAAAAAAATTTAAAGATGTTTATTCTCTTCTGAGTTAAGAATTATAAAAATATAGTTTAGCGAGTTAATTCAAAGAATAAGGACTATTAGACGTCTCTGAAAATCAGTACTTAAGAAAAAAATTTAAATTCCAGAGCCATTACAAGGAAAACTGCATATGGAATCCTAGATGGAAGATCCAAATATAGTAGATTCCCATTATGACTAGCCCCAGGGGAACACCAAGTTTAGCCCACTCCTTGCTGGTGATGTTCAGCTTTTGGGCGGAGATGATATTGGGTATGTTCCCGGGTATCAGCATTCCACCGGCGATGAGAAGCCCCATGAGCACGGCCTGGATCTGGGTTATCCCCATGGCCGGGCTGAGTTCCGCAGCGGTCAAGGTAGCATTATCGAGAATGGCTGAGACCATATTAACCCAGTAGAGTATCTCCGGGGCAATGCCCAGGATGTACTTGTCTATGACCACCTTCATTCCGCCGCCTAAGAGCAGCAAGGCCATAACGAATACATATACTTTCATCGCTCTGACCACCACTTCTCTTAGGCCGCCATCCTCCTCTTCTTTTACCTTGCACTCCAGTGTCTTTGCTTTTCCCGTAAAGAACATGGCCAAAAGGCCCATAGCTAGACATCCGGGTATGATGTATATCGCCAGTTGATTGAATAGGAAGAAGAATGCAGCATTGTAAGGCTCTCCCTGCAGCTTGGTGATGGCTATGGTGGAAAGAGGCTCGCCCACCGGAGTCAGAACAGCGCCCAGACCAATGGAGAAGCAGGCAATTATGATCACATTGATCTTGGTCTGCCGGTCAAAGGGCAAGCAGTTCATGAGCTCTACCAGGAGCAAAGAGGCGATTATAGCCGTGATTACGCTGGAGAGAAGCCCCAAGATGGATACAATCAAGAATACGATTATCTTTACAGGAACCACCTTGGTGATGGAATTCATGAAATTCTGCACGGTATTTTTCCCGTAATGAAAGAGAAGACCTGCGACAAGCACTGCAGGAACTATTCCCTTTATTATCGGCTCCTCGACGGCTTCCATCACCAGATGCATATTCCAGCCGATAAGCTCAGCCTGGTGCTGGGTATAGCCCAGGGTGGCCATTAAAGCTTCTTTGTTGTAGAAGCTGGATATGGTTACAGCAAGTACTCCCATAACGAACAAAAATGCCTCTAGGTTGTGCTCTATCTTCTTGACCATGAATGGTCCTACGAGCACTATCAGCACTATGGCAAATAAGCCAAGATCTAGTGGGTCAAATTGCACAAATTTTCCCTCCAATATCCATCATCGCTAAAGATTCTCCGACAAAGGTCGTTTCGGCACGGATTCTCTAAATATTGCCGTGGGCTGCAGATCCCGTTAGCACCTGTCAGCAGCCATCGGCCAGATCTCTCCATTCCTCCCCCCCATATTGATTTTAATTTAATGGAGAGAATACGAGCCTTTGATTTGTTCTGCTGGAAGCACTTTATGGATGGGCAAAATGGCCATTTATAAACCAGAATGCGTCTTTGGCATTTCCAGTTCCAATTTGATGGATCTGCTATCGAATCACATGGCAGTACAATATCCATAGCCAGCCTACCGCATAACCAAATACGTCAATCGCCCCAGCACCAGACAGCCAGGCAGACCTAGCAAAGCAGAGCATGAACCAGATCTGGCCAAATCCCTGAAAGGAGGCGGCCCGAACTCTCGGAAAGCAAGCGTCGACGCCATTTGTATGCCCATAGCTGGTCTACCCCGAGGTCCATTGGCTAAAAGGTTTTTAACCTTTTTGGTGTATTTTTAAAAAAGCAAATTGGTTTAAAAACGAAAATAGCATAGAGATTATGAGTGTAAAAAAGCAATATATCAAAGCATAAAGCCTAAAAAATCCCGAATAAAAGCCAAAAGCATTTAATATTGGAACAACATCCGAATAGCATCTCTCCATAGGGAGAGCAGACGTAGGACGATATTAACGAGGTGCTCTAATGGTCTCTATACTGGGGGAAGTTGTTACCTCAACGGATTGGGCTTTATTCTTTATAGCCTTTCTAGTATTGATATTACCCTTTAAGGTGAAGATCGTCGAACATAATTTAGAGGTATTTCTGTTTATCATGGGAGCGGCTGCGGTCACTGTGACCAATAAATGGACCATGGAGGTTATCATGACCGCAGCAGAGGAGCCGGTCATAAAGGGCATTGTGCCTGCGGTGTTGGTTGCCGGATTTATATTCCTCTATGGCCAGAAGGCCTTCCAGAGCTTCATGGATGGCCTGGTAAAGAGGATGAACCTGAGTGTGATCATATTCGTCTCCACTCTCGTGCTGGGACTGATCTGCTCCGTCATCACCGCTATCATATCCGCACTCTTTCTCTGCGAGATCGCTAATACTCTGCCGCTGGATCGAAAGAACAAGATCAACTATGTGATAATCGCTTGCTTTGCCATAGGGCTTGGAGCTGTGCTTACGCCTCTGGGCGAGCCGCTCTCCACCATCGCCATATCCAAGCTTTCCGGACCGGCGGTCTACGAGGGGGGGCCATGCTGCGCAGGCTTCTTCTTCCTCTTTGATCAGCTCGGCATATTGATCGTTCTGGGTGTGTTGCTCTGCTCGGTCTTCGCCATGTACTTTGTCAAGCAGACCGGGAAGGTGGATAAGATGGGCTCCAGCGAAGAGGGAAGTGTTAAAGAAGTTCTCATAAGGACGGTCAAAGTATATGCCTTCGTGGCCGCCCTCTTCCTGCTGGGAGCAGGAATGGAGGTCATCATCTTCAAGTATCTGACCAAGATCCCAGACTACGTCCTGTTCTGGGTGAATATGATATCCGCCATTCTGGATAATGCCACCCTCACCGCGGCTGAGATATCCAAAGCCATGACTCAGACCCAGATCAATGCTGCACTCTACGGCCTGCTCATCTCTGGCGGCATGCTCATCCCTGGCAACATCCCCAACATCATCTCTGCCGGAAAGCTGGGCATCACCTCAAGTGAATGGGCTAAACTGGGAGTACCATTAGGACTGGTATTGAATGCTATATATTTCGTAGTTGTATTCGTTATGGGGATCAATCCCACTCTCGGGATCTAAGCCCGAGAGCCCATTTTTCCTATCAAAATTGTCAATTGGGCGCAAAGCCCTGACTGGAAAAAGCGCTCTATAAGTCGTCTCCGCCTTCATTTGAGATTATCTTGCTAGCTCTTTGTCCTTGACGTTCTCCTCCAGAGCCTTGCTGCGCCGGTGCAGGAAGTAGCCTGCCATGCAGACTAAAATCCCACCCATCTCCAGGACCAGCACGGTTGAATTATGAATATTCGATACCAAGAGAAGCTCCCAGGCTACGAGCATGGCCAACAAGCCGAGCAGTATCAATATTATTGCAGCTATTTTCTGAATAATGATCTTATTCCTGTTCATATCCAGCCTTGCAGCAGCTTGAGCCTGCCTGGATATGAAGATTTGCCAGGGGGCCAGGTGGCCAGAAGGGTCACACCCCATCTTGCCTCCAGAACCTTCTCTCCAACCAGCTTATCTTAAACAGCAGTGCTGCAGAGACAGCCATGCCCAGCAGGGGATAGCTCTGACCGAATAGAATCGCCGTGACACCCCCACCCACCAGTGCTGCCAGAGCCCCGGAAGGAGTGAGCCCCAGACGCTTCTTATAAAAGCCAGCTACGACAGGCAGGAGCAGCCCGCCGGTGAAGATGGTATAGGCCATCATTAAAGTCTTGATGATTCCGGGCATGGAGACAGCCAGGGCCAGAGCGGACAATCCTATTATCGCCACAGAAATCCGGGAGACGGCCATCAGCCTTTGTTCACCGGAATTGGCAAACGCCTTTCGGAATATATCCAGAGTAAAAATGGAGGTGGCAGTCATGAGGCTTGTGTCTGCCGAGGACATGAATGCGGCAAGCATAGCCGCTGCCACCAGACCTTGAAGAGCCGGCGAGAGAAGTCCGGTCATGAGCAGGGGAATGGCCTCTTCCGGAGATGCAGCAGGATAAAAGCCGCTGGCGAAGATTCCCAGGGATGTGATAATAAAGGCCAGTGGGATGAGGATCAGTGCCGATATTGCCGCAGAAGCTCTCGCTTCCCCGGGGCTATGAGCAGAAAGCATGCGAGAGTGCATATCCGGTCCCACCAGATAAGCCGAGCCGACAACTACCAGCATGGTGAGAACATCCCAGCCGCCCATCTGGGGAGAGGTGGGAAAGCTCTGACCGGAGAGCAGTTCGGGCCCGGCAGCCTTCCATGCACTGATGAATAGGAGGGTCATGCCCGCCAGTATTATCAAGAGCTGCACCAGGTCGGTTTTGATAACCGAACTCTGTCCTCCGTGCATGGTGTAAAGCACAAAGACTGCCGCACATGCGGCCATGAACAGCGTCTGATCGCCGCCTAATACTGCGCCCAGCACCTTTCCCGAGGCCTGGATCTGCACGGCAACAACGCCAATCCAGGAGATAACTATGAGCACTGCTGCAGCGAACCGGGCCCTCTGGCCATAAAATGTGCCCACCAGCTCGGGCAGAGTGAAGCAGCCGCTTTCTCTAACCCTCTTGGCAAAGAAAGCGGCCAGAACCAAAAGCCCTGCCGTGCCCGAGAGCATCCACCAGGCACCGGGCAGGCCGTTGCTGAACCCTAGCCCGGCCATGCCCAGGGTGGAAGAGGCGCCGATTATGCTGGCACAGAAGGTGCCGGTAAGATAGACCAGTTTTATGTTCCGCCCCGCCAGGTGGAAACCTTCCAGCCCTTTTATGCGGCGGCCAAAAGCGCCTATGGCAAGAACGGCTATGAGGTAGGCAGCAATGATAAGGGCAGAATTGTCCGTGATCTATCCCTCCTTTTATTGTAAACTAATAATCAGAAAAAAGGTTGACAAAATAAAAGGCTTTTGCTAAGGCAGCTGTATGGTTCCCACCACCCTCAGCTTTCCGCCTTCGGGATAGGTCAGGACTGCCCTGGTCCCTGGCCGGTAGACCAGCATCTTGTCCAGCTTCAGCTTGAGGTCCATCTCATGCCAGTCTTCTTCTGATATGGCCGCCTCCACCCGGGCGGGAACGTGCTGCATCCAGTGGCCGATATGTAGCACCATGCCCTCTTTCAGCGGTGCCGGCCAGTACTTGACCAGCTTTGCTTTAGCCTGCAAGGCTGAGACCTGCTTTATGGTCTTGTCGTTGGTGAGTATGGTCCCTCGATCCAGATCCTCTACCTCAATTCCCTTGAGAGCTATGCCTGTCCGCTCACCAACGCCCGCTGTATCGAAGTCCTGATCATGCTTCTGGATGGAGCGCACCTGCGCCGTCTTCTCTCCCGGCAGTACCATAAGCACATCATGCTTCTTGAGGCTCCCCTCGGCCAGGGAGCCCAGCACCACGGTGCCTATGCCCCGAACATTGAAGAAATGATCCACCGGCAGGGTTCCCGTTGCTGCATCCTGGGGCGAGACGATCCTGGCCGCATCTTCCAATAATCTCTCCCTCAGCAGGTTCTTGTCCTCTTCTATGAACTCATAGCCATCGACCACAGTTCCCTTGATCAGGGGCGCTATCTGCTCGCGAGAGATATAATTCTTCAGGATTACGATGCCCTCCTTGAGGCCGATGCAGTCCAGCATGATCACAATCTCTCCAAAGGCGGGATTGATCTGATCGACTATGAGCAGGGCCTTCTGAGCCATGGAGACGGCATAATAGAGAGGAGCAAGCCTCTCCGGGAATCGGGTGGGCTCTATAAAAGTGACCGTTGTATCTGCCTTTTTCAGGTTGTAAAATGTAAGATCGCTGGCAGTGCCCTTCTTTCCCAGATCCTTGCTATAATCAGGGGCACCGAGAACTGCCACATTGAGATTTGCCATAGTCATGGGAATTCTCAAGAGGGTAATAGGCTTTGCGGTGGCCGAAAAGCGTGATCTCATTTTTTCAAGATATATTTATTTAACCCTTTAATTTTTAATTTCGATTCCTTTCCCTATTACTCATGGCAAGAAGATGATCCGAGGAAATCCCTTGATTCAGTACATCTATGCATAATCTATAAATACAATGTACTTTTTTACTCAATAAAGTACAAGATTATACATTAGCTCTGGTGATTGCATTGGATTATCTTCAAAAGATCGTGGAAGGAAGTGACCTGACCTTCTCCGAGGCCGAGTCACTGATGGGCGATATCTTCAGCAGCGCCACTGACGCCCAGATCGCTGCTGCTCTCATAGCCCTGCGCATGAAAGGCGAGTCCGTATCCGAGATCGCCGGCTTTGCCCGAAAGATGAGGGATTCTGCTGTATGCATCTGCCCCCAGGTGAAAGGAGTTTTGGTGGACACCTGCGGCACAGGAGGGGACGCTGCCAATACCATAAATGTGAGCACGGCAGCGGCCATAGTCACTGCTGCCTGCGGCGTGCCTGTGGCCAAGCACGGCAACTATGCCGTAAGCTCGAAGTGCGGCAGCGCTAATGTGCTCTCCGAGCTGGGAGTGAACATCAGCCCCGCTCCTGAGGCGGTGACGGCCATGATCGAGCGGCTGGGCATAGGATTCATGCTTGCCCCTATTTTCCACCCGGCCATGAAGCGGGTGGCTCCTGTCCGACGGGAGCTGGGATTGCGTACAGTATTCAATATCCTGGGTCCATTGACTAATCCCGCCGGAGCCCGGGCTCAGGTGATGGGGGTCTACGATCCCCTCCTCTCCCGGAAGCTGGCATCGGTCTTCCAGATGCTGGGAACGGAGAGAGCCATGGTGGTTCACGGCTGCGGCATGGACGAGATAACCAATGTGGGAGAGACTGCGGTGACCGAACTCAAGGACGGAGAGATAGAGAGCTACCGCATCAAGCCCAGAGATCTGGGATATCCATCGGCTGCCCTGGCGGACATAGCCGGGGGGACTCCTGTGGAAAATGCTCGAAGGCTTGTCTCTGTGCTGAGGGGTGAGAGATCGCCCGCCAGGGATATCGTGGCCATGAATTCCGGTGCAGCAGTTTATATCTCCGGCCAGGCCGATAGCCTCAAAGAGGGAGCAATTGCTGCGGAGGAGGCCATAAGCTCCGGCAGAGCCCTCGATCTCCTGCATAAGATGGTGCAGATGAACGGCGACTACGGCAAGCTGGTGCGCTTCTTATGACCAGGGTCAAGATCTGCGGGCTCATGAGCCGCCAGGACCTCGAATATGCCCTGGCGGCAGGGGCGGATGCAGTGGGCTTTGTGGTGGAGATAGATTCATCCAGGCACTGCCTGTCCGCAGGCGAGGCGGCAGACCTCATCCGAAGGGTGCCCATCTACTGCAAGAGCGTGGCGGTGATCAATCCCAGGGATGTGGATGATGCCTTACGCCTGGCCCATGAGACCGGTGCGGAGGCGCTGCAGGTGCACGGATCCCTCTCTCCCGTCGATCTGGCTGAATTGAAAGGGCGGGCATATCAGAAGATCATTGCCGCCGTAGCTGCCGAGCCGGGGGGAGAAGAGGCCCGGCGCTATGCAGCAGTGGCAGATGCCATTCTCCTGGACAGCATGGTCGGCGGAACTCTGGGCGGTACGGGAAAGGTTCACGACTGGCTGATCAGTGCGGAGATAGCCGCATCTCTGAAGGTTCCCGTGATTTTAGCGGGGGGGCTATATCCCGGAAACGTCGCCGAGGCTATAAAGCGGGTCAAGCCCTATGCTGTGGATGTATCCAGCGGCACTGAGACCGAGGGGAGAAAGGACCCGGCCAAGATTCACTCCTTCTTGCAGGCGGTGAGAGCATGTCCTTCCCCACTGTAGCGCCGGTTTTTGTGGATGTGAGCAATAAGGTGAGCGTGGATGCCCCTCTATCTTTATTTTTGGCCTTGCGGGGCCGCCGCTGCCCTTACTTGCTGGAGTCGGTGGAAAAGTCCGGGCAGAAGGCCAGGTTCTCATTTGTCGGTGCCGATCCCTCGGCCATGATCACTGTGAAGAACCGCTATGTGAAGATGGAGTTCTACAATGGGGGCATGGAGCTGATGAAAGCCCGGCTCTCGGAATGCGTGGACGTGCAGCGAAAAGATTCGACATTGGAGGGAGTAATAAAAGAGGGATACGATCTCTTCCATGTGCTGCGGGCGGCCATTCCCTCTAGCCGGGGCATGCCCAACAGCTTCGGCAGGCAGGTCTTCACCGGGGGAGGCATAGGCTATCTGGCCTATGATCTGGTTTTGGAGCGGCTGGGAAGGAGATCGAGTGGCGAGACACCCGATGCCCAGTTCGGCCTGGCGGAGAGCACATTCATCTTCGATCACCTGGACCGCAAGGTCTACTTCGCCATAGCTCCCATTCTTCCCGGACCCAAGGTCAATCTGATTGAGACCATCGGCGGCATAGATCCGGAATACGACCAGGCGGAGGATTTGGATATAAGCGGCAATATCCTCTCAGCGGGAGGAGAGGAGGAGTACAAGGAGGCGGTGAGAGCGGCCAAGACGCACATCACCGACGGGGATATATTTCAGGTGGTTATCGCCCGGTCGACCAGNNGGCCCGGCCATAGTGGGAGCCTCTCCGGAGACGCTCTTCAATACCTACGACCGCAATCTCAGGGTAAATCCCATAGCCGGAACCTGTCCCCGGGGCAGGACCAAATCTGAGGACGATAGATATGCCCGGATGATGCTGGCAGACGAGAAAGAGAGGGCGGAGCATGTCATGCTGGTGGACCTGGGCAGAAATGATGTCCGCTCCGTCTGCAGCTCCGGAACGGTCAAGGTGGAGGATTTCATGTCCGTTCTGAAGTATTCTCATGTGCAGCATATTGAGACCACGGTCGTCGGTGAGCTGCGAGAGGAGTGCGACCAGTTCGATGCCGCAAGATCGGTCTTTCCAGCAGGTACGCTATCCGGTGCCCCCAAGCTGCGGGCTATGGAGATCATAGATGACCTGGAAGAGGACCCTCGGGGCATCTATGGAGGGGGCATAGGCTACTTCTCCATAGACGGCAGCTCGGACTTCGCCATAGCCATTCGCAGCGTCTTGATCCGGGATGGAGTGGCCAGGGTGCAGGCCGGGGCAGGGATTGTGGCCGACTCCGACCCGGAGAAAGAGTATCAAGAGACGGAGAGGAAGATGGCGGCTATGAAAAGAGCCCTGGGAGTGGCGGCATGAGCGAGACAGTGGCCCGCCCCATTCTCTTTGTGGACAACCAGGACTCCTTCGTCTGGAACCTGGTGGACTATGTGTCCGCCTTTTACCCGGAGACGGTGGTCCGGTCCAACCGGGTGACTCTGGCCGAGGTCTCGGCATTCCGCCCAATGGGGATTGTCATCTCTCCCGGGCCCGGTCACCCGGCCAATCAGAGAGACATCGGCTCCTGTCTGGACATAATCAGGCAATTTTACCAAACGCCCATCCTGGGCATCTGCCTAGGCCACCAGGCCATGAATATAGCCTATGGGGGCACGGTCTCCCACACCAGGCCCCTGCACGGCAAGACCTCGCCTATTATCCATGACGGCAAAGGCATCTTCCAGGGAGTAGAAAATCCCCTGGTGGGGGGAAGGTATCACTCCCTGGCCATCGAGAAGCTCTCCTCGGAGCTGGAGGTATCCGCCCGGACGGGGGACGGAGTGATCATGGGGGTGCGGCATAAGAGCCGGCCGCACTGTGGCCTGCAGTTTCATCCCGAGTCGGTGCTGACGCCATCGGGAAAGAAGCTGATCTCCAACTGGATTGAGGATGTAATGGCATGCACTCATTGATTCAGGGCATAATCGAGGAGAGCCGCAGGCGAGGAATTGCCCCTGCCGTATCCTGGCCGGTAAAGGAGCGCCGGGACCTGATATCCTCAGCCAGAGCAGTCAGGAGGAAGGGCCTAATCCCTGTCATCGCTGAGATCAAGCCCAAAGCCCTGGGACGGCCTCTGACGGCAGAGGAGGTCTTGGTCTATGCCCTTGCCTATGCCGAAGGAGGAGCCTGCGCCATATCCGTTCTCACCGAGCCGACCAACTTTTTGGGCACTCTGGAGAACGCCAGTATCGCCAGAGAGGCGGGACTGCCAGTGCTGAGAAAGGACTTCATATTCGACGAGAGGCAGCTCTCTGAGGTCCAGGCGGATCTGGTTTTGCTCATAGCTGCATTGGGAATAGACCTGGACCGGTTCATTGAGGCGGCCAGGAGCCTGGGAATGGAGCCGCTGTTAGAGGTTCACACCGAGGAGGAGTTAGAGGCCGCTCTCAAGACCGATGCCAGGATCATAGGCATCAACAACCGCAATCTCAATACCCTGGAGGTGGATCTGGCAGTATTCGAGCGGCTGGCGCCACTGGCGAGGGAGGCGGGCGTTTTTCTTGTCGCTGAGAGCGGCGTGCACAGCGGCGCTGATGCCCAGAGGATGATGACCGCGGGAGCGGATGCCCTGCTGGTGGGAACGGAGCTGATGAGCGAGCCAGGAAGGCTGGGGGAGATCAACCGGATTTAGCCGCATTCTTTTGAAAAAAAGAAAAAAGAATTCAGACCAGCACTTCTTCCACCGGCCTCCTGGGCGTATGCCTGGCCGGCTCGGCATATCCCATGCGAATTAGCAGTTGAGGATATTTCACACCCAAAATCTCGGCCATCTCCTGCCTCAGCTCAGATATGGCTGTGGGCTGGCTGAAGAGGTCGAAGCGGACATCCATCTCCGTGGCCTTAAGAAAGAGCAGCTCGAAGAGCACTCCCGCCTTGATCCAGGTGAGCTTGTCCTCTTTATCTGTGGAAAGAACGCCCACCGCGGGAGATGCCTTCATATAAGCGGTCTCAATCCTGGCCCGGGAGGAGGACATATCGAATGTCCCGAAGACGAATGATCCAAAGAAGGACTCAAAATCGGTGTAGCCGAATGAATAGCCCGGCAGCCCGTCCCTGGCAGAGGTTATATTGGGCCTGACCCAGGACGCCAGCTCCTTTCTGAAGGCCTTGTTTCCCAGCTGTATCTTGTGAGCCCTGGCCAGGATATCAGCCATCCGGTTCTTTCCCTCGCTGTCGGTCAGTATATCCAGCCGGAAGCCGTCCTTATTTATACAGCTCTTGAGCGCCTCCAGCTTCTCCTCCTCAATAGCCCTGCCCTCAAATGGCTTTCGATTGGTATGGCGGCTTGTTATCTGCCGGAAGAGATCGGGAAAACGTGCTTCTGCTGCCTTTTTTGAAAAGCGCACGGCAGCCGTCCTCTCTCCGGATTGGCCGTCGGGAAGATAGGTCACATCATATCCCATTCCAAAGTGCTCCGCGGCGAGAAGAATGTTGGCCAGGACGCAGCCGTGGCTGATATACAGAGTCCTGTCGGTGGGATCCACGGCAGGCAGAGCCCGGCTGAAATCGGCGATTATGGAGATCTCATCATCCTTGAGGGAGAATTTCCAGGGCTGGGTGTTGGGCCCGGATGGGGAGAGAACAGCATAACGAAGCAGTCCCTTCATCTGATCCTTTAAGTCGGCTGCAGCGGGAAAGTCCTTTTCTCTGATCTCCCATGCTGCCAAGTTGTCGCTCACTTTAGACCATCTCCTCTTTGGGAATATTCATGTTTCAGCCTAATACATTTATTTATCGGAGAGCTAAAACTGGAGTGGCATGGAAAATGAGATATGACCTCATTGGTTGATCCCAAGAGAGTAAGAATCCTTTCAGAGCATCCCTTGCAGGATGGTCCGGTGGTCTACTGGATGAGCCGGGACCAGAGAGTCAATGACAACTGGGCCCTGCTCTACGCCCAGAAGCTGGCTATAAGCCGGTCCGCCCCCCTGGCGGCCGTCTTCTGCCTCGCTCCGCGTTTCATGGGAGCGGGCAGCAGGCAGTATCATTTCATGCTGGCCGGGCTGAAAGAGGTGAAGCAGAATCTCTCCCGGCTGGGCATCGCCTTCTTCCTGCTTTATGGAGATCCGGTTGTGGAAATTCCCCAGTTTCTGGAGGAATTCGGTGCCGGAGCCCTGGTATCGGATTTCTCCCCTCTGAGGATCAGCAGAGGCTGGAAGAATGCCATAGCCGCCCGGATCGCCATCCCATTCTATGAGGTTGATGCCCATAATGTCATTCCCTGCTGGCTTGCTTCAGTTAAGCAGGAGTGGGCAGCATATACCTTCCGGCCCAAGGTCCATAGGCTTCTAGGTGAGTTTCTGGTTGACTTTCCGGCAATAAAGAGACACAAGATAGGATGGCCGAGCGAGGTGGAATGCGACTGGAAGAGGGCGGAGGCGAGCATCGAGGCGGAGTCTGTTGCTGACACAAAGTGGCTGGTGCCCGGTGAGGCAGCGGCAAGAGCTGTTCTGGATGGCTTCCTGGGCCGAAAGCTCTCCGGCTATGATAAAGATAGAAATGATCCCACCAGGGACGGCCAGTCCAATCTCTCACCTTATCTTCACTTCGGCCAGATATCCGCCCAGAGGGCGGCCCTGCAGGCGCTTTCCGGGCCGACGGATGCAAGTGCTTTTCTGGAGGAGCTGGTGGTCAGAAGGGAGCTGGCGGACAATTTCTGTTACTACAATCCGGAGTACGATTCGGTGGGCTCTTTTCCTGATTGGGCTAAGCAGACGCTTCGGCTGCACCAGAAGGATCGGCGCGAATATATCTATTCCCTAAAGGAGCTGGAGAGAGCCGAGAGCCATGACCATCTCTGGAATGCATCTCAAAAAGAGATGCTCTGCCGGGGAAAGATGCATGGATACCTGAGAATGTACTGGGCCAAGAAGATCCTGGAATGGAGTGAGTCGCCGGCTGACGCCTTGCATGCTGCCATTTATCTGAACGATAGATACGAGCTGGACGGAAGAGATCCCAACGGCTTTACCGGTATCGCCTGGAGCATAGGAGGATTGCATGATCGCGCCTGGAAGGAGAGAGAGGTCTTTGGAAAGGTGAGATATATGAGCCATAATGGAATGAGATCAAAGTTTAATGTCCCGGATTATATAAAGAAGATTGAAGCTCTTTTCGGGTGAAAGCAATAACTATAAATCTTTGCACATACATTAATATTAATTTAGTATAGAGGATTGATGAAAATGGCAGGCACAATTGAAGAATATAAGAGGCTCTTTCGAGAGGCTACAGTATCGGACCAGATGAAGCTCTTCCAGCTTCACATCGCCATCTATCTGGTAGTGAATATCATCTGGCTGGCCCTGAATATGATGGGTACGATCAGCATCTCTCCAGCCTGGGCCATGTACTACTCTCCGGTTGGATGGGGTCTGCTGGTAATTGTGCACTACTGGTTCTATGTTCGCGGAGCAGAAAAGCTCTGCATGCTGCGGGAGGAGATGGTGGAGGAAAAAATCAAATAACTTTTTAACTTTTATATTTCGAACTTTTTTTTCCAGGTATTCTCTATTCCATCTATCCAGGCAGAACAGACCTTCTAATGAATTGGCCTTTTGGTCCTGTGCTCGGAGATGCAATCCTGGATGATATCCTGAATATGGCGGGCATATGACTGCATGGAATAGCACCTCTGGGCCCGATCTCTGCCTTCCCGGCCCATTTGCTGCGCCAGATCTCTGTCTTCCAGAATCTTCAAGATCGCCCTGGCCAGCTCCTGGGGAGCTTTTACGGGAACCAGAAGACCTGTAACGCCATCGATCACTATTTCCTCCGGACCGCCGCATCGTGTGGATACCACCGGCTTTTCAGCCAGCATGGCCTCCACAATGGTGCGCCCGAAGGTCTCCTTCAGGGAGGCGCAGACGAGAACATCCAATGAGCCATAAACCGGAGCGATATCTTCCATAAAATCAACAAAAAAGACATTTTCCTCCAATCCAAGCCCCAAAGCCAGATCCTTTAGATCTTTCAGATACCTCCTGTCGCCACCGCCTATTATGGCGAACTGTGCAGCAGGCATCGATTCTTTAACGATGCAGGCTGCCCGAAGGAAGTCCTCCTGGCCTTTATTTCTTGCCGAGGCTGCAATAAGCACCACCAGGGGCGAGCTCTCAGATATGCCCGTCTTGCGCCTCCAGGAGATATCCCTCTCTTCGTCTGGAAGGAAATATTGAGCGTCAAAACCCTGAGTGGCCACCTTGAATTTATTCCCTTGTGCCTGATTGTTGAAAAGCTCCTGCATCTGCCTTTGGGATACAAAGATCATCCTGTCCGCCAATTTGAGCGTCAGCCATTTGATCCATCCCACGGGCAGATAGGTCTGAAAGTAGGTGCTGAAAAAAGCATTGTGTACGTGATAGATATGCGGCAGCCTCATCAGCCTGGCCGCAAATCCTCCTTCCAGGAGCAGCAGCTCATTGGAGAATACTAGATCCACCTTTTCTTTTCTTATCAGATGGGCGATCTTAAGAATCCTCCAGGGCAACAGGATATAGTATTTTGCCATAAACCGCAGGAATGGCATCTGCTTTAAAGGCATCCAGATCATAACCGGGGAGACTAATGTCTTGATCCCCATCCGAGACAGCCTCTGCCTTAGCGGTCCCTGGGAGGGAACGACTACAATGGGCTCGTATCTCTCTTTATCCAGTCCCTTGAGCAGAACATAAAGCGCCTGCTCCGAGCCGCATACTCCCACGGCGTGAGATATAAATAAAATTTTATATTTATCTTTTGTTATCGTTTTAACAATAGGACTTCACCGCTTTTCTGTTTGATATCATCGGCCAATAATCATCTCATCAACCAATAATCATTCTCCAAATCGAATCTATTTGCCTCTCATCCTCTTATACATATCGAGAGCGCTCTTTGTGTCCCCTAAGAATACTATCTTTCCCCCGTTCATCAATAGACATCTCTCGCAAAGCTCCGAGACCATCTCCAGGTCATGGGATACCAGGAGAATGGTCTTGCCTGAACTCCTGATCTGATCGATCTTCTGGCTGCACTTCTGCTGGAAGGCCTCATCGCCTACCGATAGCACCTCATCCACTAAAAGGACGTCCGGATCGGTCTGAATGGCAGTGGCGAAGGCCAGTCGAACATACATTCCCGAGGAGAAGTTTATCAGCTTCATATTCTCAAAGCGCTTCAACTCGGCGAAGCCCATTATAGCCTCATAGCGCCGGTCTATGTCCTTTTTGGTCAGGCCCATGATGGCCCCGTAGAGATAGACATTATCCCTGGCAGTCAGCTCCTCCTGAAATCCCACTCCCAGTTCCAGGAAAGGAGCTATTCTGCCACTGACCCTGAAGCTGCCGCAGTCCGGATACAGCACACCGGCCAGTACCTTGAGCAGAGTGCTCTTGCCGCAGCCGTTGGGGCCTATCACCCCAAATGTCTCTCCTTGCTGAACGGAGAAGCTCACATCCTGCAGGGCCAGAAAATCCTCATAGGCATAAGATCCGCCCCGCAAAAGGCCGACCAGGTTATCAAAAATAGTGAACTTCTTTTCCTTTGGCATGCGGAACTTCTTGGAGATGCCATCTACGGTAATAGCGTAGCCGTTCGGTTCTGCATCCAGCCTTTCGATCCGGCTCTCCAGGCGGCTGTTCATCACAGCTCCTCCGCAAATCTTCGTTCCAGCCGGTTGAATATGGTCGATCCTGCCGCCAGGATGAGCACAGCAGTCAGGGCTATGAATAGCAGGCTGCTGGCCGGAGCTGCTTGAGCATACAGCAAAATCTCCCGGTTGGTCTGCATCACCACTGTGACCGGATTGAGCATATAGAGCTTCAGGTACTCCTCCGGGACTGCGGTTAT